>WNEZ01000030.1_pt1 | contig 129413 bp, 111 predicted proteins | sample 5400521 | NCBI WGS metagenome assembly WNEZ01 (sample SAMN13153339, study PRJNA577476) | soil metagenome | isolation source: 120 cm saprolite under Douglas fir tree site 2 hole 1 replicate 1 | place: USA:California | collected 2015-04-18
CCAAGTACGGGGAGATCAGTCTGGTTCACGCCGGCGTCGTAGCGACCCGCAACGGACATCAGGCCGATGCCCTCAAACTCTTCGATGCCGCCCTCGCACAGAATCCCTATTCACGCGACGCGATCAACAACCTGGCGGCCACTTACATCCAGAACAACCAGTTCCCGAAGGCGTTCCCGTTGATCGATCGCCTCGTAACGCTTGATCCGAGCAATCCCGACAATCAGCTGCTCTACGCCTTCGCGTATCAGGGTTTGTACAAGGGAACGAAGGACAAGAAGCTCCAGAAGATCTATACGGACTCGCTCGTGTACTTCAACAACAAGTCCGAGAACATGCCGGTGAAGTTGGCGGTGACCGAGTTCACGCGCCGGCCGGACCAGACGCTGCTGGCTGGAACGATCGAGAATCGCGGTACGACGCCCAAGACCTACACTGTGAACGTGGAGATACTCGACAAGGCCGGGACCGTGATCTCAACGGAGACGACGACTGTCGGGCCGGTGGCGCCGAAAAAGTCCGGAACGTTCAAGATCACGTCGGCGAAGGGCGGGGCATACGGGTATAGATACAAGCCGGTTACCTAGTTTCTTAACTGCAACTGAAGACTACCTGCCTGGGGCTATCGGCTTCACAGTTGATGGCTCCGGGCGGTTTTTGTTCAGATCCGAGCGTCTTCAATACAAGAAGTGATAGAGATCGGCCCGGATAACCGATAACCAAGCGGCTTTCGCTTGCCTCGCGGCATTCTGGTTCGCATTTGGTTCATTAAGGAACCCTTTCCATTGACTTGCACCACTAGTCTCGTCGTAGGGCGGCTCATAATAAATGAGGTGCCTAAGCGCAGTGTAGCACATGTATCCAAGGGCCACTGCTTTCCCACGATAGGTGGTAGAGGTTGGTAGTGTGTTGTCGATACAATCGGCCAACCTTAAGGCGGCCGACTCTCTAAACTCCTCGAACCTGTGAAAGTCAGAATGGTCTCCCACAAACTCCGCAAAATTGACCGGAGTAGGGGGATCGAAGTGGACGCCGACTCTTCGGAGTGATTTGATCAAGGTCGTTATGGAATCCGGGTGAGGGCGAACCCCATAGGAGCTCGTAGAGCTCGCCTCGGCTGATTGCACCGGCGCCTTTGGATGACAGGCACCTACCAGCGTGACACATCCTATGATTGTGGACGCACTCCGCAGAAACTTTAGACCGTATTTCATGGACAGGAGTATACGAGGATTGGATAAAACCGGGGAAATGACATTTCTCGAATGCATCTTTGATTCGATAGACAAATGAACTCCTTCGAGGCAAAGACGGGCTGATTCAGAGTACGGGTTTAGTCACACTCCAGGCATTTCATCTGTGCCCGCAGCCATCAACTGTCACGCTGACGGCCCCCGGCAGGTAGTCTTAAGTTGCAGTTCCCACTCAGCTTTACAAACTGCGCGGCAGCATTAACGGATCCGTTTCTACAACGACGCCGAAGATCCAGAAGCGCCTCCCGTCGAACCAGAAAATCGCTACCTGCTCCATCTCACGCGCGAGGTCGATGGCTTTCTCTTGAGGCATCGCCACGGCGACGCTGGGCTCGCAGTGCGAGCGATCGGGAGAGCACGCGTCCACGTGCGCGAACTTGTAACCCTCCATTGTCAGTCGTTGATCCAGCTCGCGTCTTCTTTTTTCATTTTCCGCCGGCGAGAGATCGCGCCCGCGGGGATCAAATGCGGTCAGTACCGCGAAGGGTTGGCCGAATCCCGCCGCCTCGAGCTTGGCAAGCGCGCTCTCTGATGGAATCTCCCGCAGATCGATTTCCACAGCCGGCGTCGTGGAAAAACTGAGAATTGTCTCCGGGTAACGCGGCCAATCGGGATCGTGCTGCTCGGGCGCTGATCTCATGCCGGAGCCAGCTACAAGGTTCGCACCACAGGTGCATGCCATCTCGACACGGGAACTGGTACGCTCCTTGACCTGTTTCCGCGCGTGAAGCCAAACCAGATCTGGCCGGACCTCCTCTATATCGTCCGCCACGGCGAATCAGCGGGGAATGTCGCGCGCGACGCGGCGCTGGAGGCGGGCGAGTCGGTGATCGACCTCCGCATCCGCGACGTCGATGTGCCACTCTCCGAGCTTGGAGAACGCCAGGCGATCGCGCTCGGAAACTGGTTCCGGACACTGCCGCCGGAGGATCGTCCCAACGTTGTTCTGACCTCCCCATATCTCCGCGCGCGCCATACCGCCGCCCTCATCGTCAAGACCGCGGGAATCCCCGAAGATTCCTACTCGTTCCTCGTCGATGAGCGATTCCGCGAGAAAGAGTTTGGAATTCTGGACCGGCTCACCCACATCGGAGTCCAGGAGCAGTTCCCCGAGCAGGCCGAGCACCGCCGCCTGCTCGGAAAGTTCTACCACCGTCCTCCCGGAGGAGAAAGCTGGTGCGACGTCATCCTCCGGCTGCGCAGCGCGACCGAGATGATCACCCGCGATTACCGCGGTCAGCGCGTCCTCATCGTTTGCCACGCGGTGGTCGTGCTTTGCATGCGCTACATACTCGAGCACCTCACAGAGACGGAAGTGCTCGCCATTGACAAGAAGGCCGAGATCGCAAACTGTTCCGTGACTCTTTACGAGCACGATGAGACTCTCGGACCCCGCGGTAACGTGCGTCTCAAGCTCTACAACTTCGTTGCGCCTCTCGAAGAAGCCGGCGCTCCCGTGACATCGGAGCCGGACGCGACATTTGGCGCGCGCTAGCAAACGGCCAGTTGCCGTTACTGCCCCACTTCTCCGGCGGTGGCAGTTGCCGCATCCTGGTTCGTCGGCGGACAAGGAAGATCACGGAGTAGCAATGGTCATCGGTGGCGCGGCTGAAGTTCCCGGCGCGCTGCTCCTCGCAGGTGTCGCTGCGTTGCGCGTGGGCGCCGGCAAGCTCCAGCTCGCGGCACCACGGAGTGCGGCTACTTCGCTTGGCGTCGCATTGCCCGAAGCACGCGTCTTCTCGCTTTCGGAATCGGGCGATGGATTCCTCGACCGGAAATCTGGAAGCCGCGCCGCCGATTACGCCCTGGGCGCCGATGCAATTCTCATCGGTCCGGGGATGCTGAACGCGGAGGCGACTCGGGGCTTCATGGACGAAGCGATTCGTCGAATCGCCGACAAGCCGATCGTGATCGACGCCCTTGCTTTGAGCGCGCTGCGCGACGGCCGCTACCGATTCACCGAAGAAACCCGGGTCGTCCTCACGCCGAACATGGCCGAGATGGCAAAGATCACCGGTGACAAGACAGCCAGCGTCGAGGCAGATCCGCTCGGCGTGGCAATGACTGTCGCGAAAGATCTCAATGTCGTTGTCGCTCTCAAAGGCCCCGAGACGCTCATCGCCACGCCATACGGCGAGATGTTTCGATACACCGAGGGCGAAGTCGGGCTCGCAACCTCCGGCTCGGGAGACGTTCTCGCGGGAGCAATCGTTGGGTTACTCGCTCGTGGTGCGACGCTCGATCAGGCGGCGGTCTGGGCGGTGTATCTGCACGGCGCCGCCGGAAACCGGCTCAAACGGCGAATAGGTCCGGTAGGTTTTCTGGCGCGAGAGCTGTCCGACGAGATCGCTCCGCTGATGAACGCGCTCGGAGCAAAGCGATCGAGCTAGGTTTGAAGCGCGTGAACTGGATTCGTGGGTGTCGTCGGCGTGTCGCGGCGGCGAACCGTCTCGCCCGCCGGCGCCTTCATCGGTAGCGTCAACAGAAAAGTCGTACCCACTCCCACTTTGCTCGCGACGGTCACGTCACCGCCGAGCAAACGCGCGAGCTTGCGCGTGACACTCAAACCCAATCCTGTACCACCGGTTTTTCTGGTGGCGGTCTGCTCGGCTTGCCAGAACGGCTCGAATACTTCCTCGATGTTCTCGGCCGCAATCCCGACACCGGTGTCGGCAATGCTCACTTCCAGAGTTCCATTGCGGACCGACAGGCCGACCCGGACTTCCCCTTTCTCCGTAAACTTGATGCCGTTGGAGAGAAGGTTGACGAGCATCTGCCGCAGCTTCGTGCCGTCCGTCTGGATCGCCTGATCCTCGTCGAGCAGCTCGACGATGAAATCGATGTTCTTCGCCGCAGCCATTGGCTCGACGAGCGCGGCTGCATCGGCGAGCGTATGGTTGCACGACATCGACTCGTACCTTACCCGCTCGCGCCCGATGTCCACTCGCGCAAAGGTGAGAATCTCGTCGATGAGGCCGAGCAAATGGCGCGCGCTGGCGTTGATTCTTCCCAGCTGCTGCCGTTGGAGCTCCGTCACGGGTCCCGTGATGCCGTCGGAAAGGAGCTCCTCGTATCCCATGATCGCTGTGAGTGGAGTGCGCAGCTCGTGCGACATCACCGCGAGAAAATCCGTCTTGCTGTTGTTCGCACGTTCGGCCTCCGCGCGCGCTGTTTCGGCCTCGCTTCGCGCTCGCTCCGCGTGAGCGCGCGCCTGCTTCTCGAGGGCGAGCAGGTCGACGCGCTCCTTGTCGGTGTTGCGCAGTACGCGCGCTGACCAGAGCACCAGTCCCACGAACGTGAGGATGCTGGCGACCGCGAACAGCGATACGCCGAATTCGGTCTCGTAGAATCCGGACGATTCGCCCAGTATTCTGATGACGCCGAGCAGGATCGGAGCCAGCACAGCAGCGGGCAAGAGTCTCCGCGCGAGCACGCCCCCCGGACCGTCGTCCATTAGAAGGACGGCGACGCCGCGGTCTCGCACCGCGACAAGAATTCCAATTCCCAGTATCAGCTGCCCGACTGCCGTCCACAGCGCCATGCCCGACGACTGTGACAGGCTGTACATGCCCTTGACGCCGAAGAGATAGCCGAGGATCGCGAGCAGCGCGATCAGGAGAGCCGGTGTGGCGAACATCTGCGCGCGTAGATCGTGCCTTCGCTGATCGTGGGGGATCGAGAGCAGCGCAAGCGCGAAGAGCAGAAGGCTACCGGCGCTGTTTATCGCGATGCGGCCAGGAGGATGGCTGGAGACCTGCTTGATTCTGTCTCCGAAGAGCAGCAGGTCGAACCCGGATTCGCTGCCGCGAAGATATTCGTAGAGGGTAAGCCCGGCGATCGTGGCGACGAATGCGGCGAGAGTTTGCTGAACCGCATCCAGAGTTGTAGTTCGATGCGGGCGCACAGACATCGTTAACGCGCCGCCCGCCAGAACGAAGCACACCGCCATCAGCGGAAGTATCGGATATCCGCCCGTCGTTATTGTCGTGACGAAAGGAAGATTCAGAGCCCAGCCCGCCAAAGACACAGCACCGATGATGGCGACGGCGCTGCCTGCTATGATGGGCACCCGCTCGAAGAAGCCGATCAGCGGGCTGTGACGTCCCGAGGGACTGAGTGCAACTGTACTGGGGTTCGCCATGTTACGCGGTGACCGAAAACCTATTCGCGAACATTCGCGAGTGCAATTCTACCACGCTATTGCTTTGCGATCGCGGAAGAAGGCACCCGTTGGACCGTTGTCAGGAGCAGTCGCGAGCCACACGACAGTCTCGGCACCTTTCTTAACAGTACGCGTGGCACCGCGCCCGCCCATTGCCGTCTGTACCCAGCCGGGGTCAACCGAGTTCACCAGGATTCCCATCCCTTCCGTTTCGGCCGCCGTCACTCGAGTCACTACGTTGATCCCCGCTTTCGACAACCTGTAAGCAATGTATCCGGCGCCCATTTCTGCGAGCGAGCCCATGCCGCTCGAGAGATTGACGATTCGCCCGTAGCGACGGCTCTTCATGATGGGTATGGCGAGGCGGGAAAGCAGAAATGGGCCATAGACATTGGTCTGCATCGTTTCACGAATGATCTCGATTTCTTCCATGGGATCGGCGTCGCCCTCCTCGATCATGATCCCGGCGTTGTTCACCAGGATGTCGAGACGGCCCACATCACGACGCACCCAGTTCATGCATTCGCTGACGCTCTTCGCACTCGCAACATCGAGCTGACGCGCTTCAACTGGCAATCGCTCGGCAACCAGTTCTCCCGCGGCGGCAACTCCCCTCGCGGCGTCACGTGATCCCAGGATTACCCTGATGCCAAGCCCCGCCAGCTGGCGGCAGACCTCAAGCCCAATTCCGCGGTTACCGCCCGTTACGAGTGCGATTCTCTGTTCGGCCATTCGTGTGTGTCCCCGATGAAGGCGGTACGTCAGGAGTGTAGCGCTTCATCGGCGGACGCCGTAAGTAGCTGTTGGAATTGAAGATCGGGAACCCGGGGACCGCCCGCCATAACATCGGCACGCGCTTCCGGCTGGCAAGTTTCGGGTCCTGCAGTAACATTGCACTTAATTGGCGGACCGCGTTTCTCCTTCCATGACTGCATCCCGACTCACAATACCAGAACCCTCCTCTGCTCCTCCCTCAAAGCAGGAGATCGCGAACCTCCTTAGCGAGGCGCGCGAGAGAACGCTCCTGCTCGTATCGGGTCTGTCCGACGAGGATCTGCATCAACAGCACGATCCGCTGATGAGTCCCATAATCTGGGACGTCGGCCACATCGCCCACTTCGAGGAGCTCTGGCTCACGCAGAACCTCGATGGCCCGATCAAATTCACCGAGATGCCCGGGCTCTACAACCCGTTCGAGCATCCACGCGCAACTCGCGCCTCGCTCGCGCTTCCGACTCTGGCGGAAATGATGGAACGGCTCCGGGAGATTCGCGGCCGTGTTCTCGATCGCCTCGAGTCCGTGGAATTCAACGACGAGAATCCGCTGCTGCGTGAGGGGTATGTCTACAACATGGTCCTTCAGCACGAGTACCAGCACAACGAAACGATTGTTCAGACCTTGCAGCTGAAGAAGGGTGAACCCTATCACGCTCCGCGAAAAGTTTCTTTCGCGACGCGTGCAACCGCGTGGCCCGAGCTCGTGTCATTCGGCGGTGGACGAGTCTCGATCGGGACACAAGACCGGAGTGCAGCTTACGACAACGAGCGACCGGAGCATGTGATTGATCTGCCTCCGTTCCTGATCGATCGCTTTCCCGTAGCTAACTGGCAGTACATGGAGTTCATGAAGGACGGCGGGTACGAGCGAAAGGAGTTCTGGTCCAGCGGCGGCCAGCGCTGGCTGGCAGAGACTCGGGCAGTAGCTCCCAAGTACTGGAGCCGCTCAGGCGACGGATGGGTTACACGCTCGATGGACATCACACATCTGGTCGAGGCCACGCACCCTGTCTGTCACGTTTGCTACTACGAGGCTGAAGCGTTCGCGGCCTGGGCTGGCAAGCGGCTCCCGAGTGAATTCGAATGGGAAGTGGCGGCATCCTGGAACCCGTCGAGACAGCGTGCCCAGAAATTTCCCTGGGGCGACTCCAAAGCCGACTCGCACTCTGCGAACATCGACCAGCTCGCCTTCGGCACCGCGCCGATTGACGCTTTCCGTCGCAACATCTCCCCGCTCGGCTGCTGCGGAATGATCGGCGACGTGTGGGAATGGACATCGAGCGACTTCAACGGCTATCCTGGCTTCAAGAGCTTTCCGTACAAGGAATACTCGGAAGAGTTCTTCGATTCCGAATACAAAGTCCTGCGAGGCGGCTCCTGGGCGACCCGGCCAGGCGCCATCCGCAACACCTTCAGAAACTGGGATTACCCGATCAGGCGGCAGATCTTCAGCGGCTTCCGCTGCGCGCGGGACGCATGAAAAACGGCAATCGTGTTTCCGTTGTCGGCGGAGGCACACCGCCCTATACCGTGCACCGCTCCAGGCAGCAAATGGTGCGCGACGTTCGCCAGGGTCTGTTGAAATCGCCGAAGCAGCTGTCGCCCAAATATTTCTACGACGAGCGCGGGTCCGAGCTGTTCGAGGAGATCACCCAGCTTCCGGAGTATTATCTGACTCGCGCGGAGAAAACGCTGCTGGAGCAGCGGATCGCCGAGATCATCGCAGCCGTGCGGCCGTGTTCTCTCGTCGAGCTTGGCGCCGGCAGTGCGACCAAGACGCGCATCATCATCGACGAGATGCGCTCGAATGGATGCGCCGAGTGTTACGTGCCGGTCGACGTCAGCAAGGAGTTTCTGGAAGCCGCGGCCCTTCAGCTCCGGGCCGATTACGTGGACGTTCAAGTGACGCCCGTGGTATCCGACATCACCGAGCCTTTTGCGATTCCGCCGGTCGCGAGTCCGACGCTTGTTGCTTTCCTCGGCAGCACGATCGGAAATTTTCCGCGCGACGAGGCAATCCAATTGCTTTCCCACATCGCGGGCGAGATGGGTCCGAGCGATCGCTTCCTGCTGGGCGCGGACCTGATTAAGGATCCGGCGATCATTAATCGGGCGTACAACGATTCCAGTGGCGTGACCGCCGCTTTCAACCTCAATATTCTCGAGCGCCTCAACCGCGAACTCGGCGCAAATTTTCCGATGAGTGACTACCAGCACCGCGCATTCTATAGTAGCGAGAATCACCGGGTGGAGATGCACCTCGTTGCTCGCACGGCGCACAAGGTGACGATCCCGGAGATCGGCGAGATCCCTCTCGAGAATGGTGAAAGCATCCGGACCGAGCTGAGCTACAAGTACAACCGCCCGATCCTCGAGGACATGCTATCGGCGTCGGGTCTCTCGATCGAGAAGTGGATGCCGGCCGGCGATGCCTCTTTCGCTCTGGCACTCGCCCGCGTGGAGGGCTGAGCCAGCCTCGTGAGCCTCTCAGAGGCGGAGCTGTTGGAAGATGTCCAGCAGCGATTGTTCGCTCCGACCAGATCCGCGAATCCTCAAGCGATCGGCCTTGAGCTGGAGCTGATTCCAGTTCACAAAACAACCCGTACGCGCGCACTCGCCACCGGCGACACGCGTGGCTCGACGGCCGAAGCGCTGTCAGAGTTGGGGCAACGCGAAGGCTGGCGTGAACAGTCGAATGACGGCGACCCACCGTCGTGGAAACTGGCGGATGGAGCGTACATCTCGTTCGAGCCGGGCGGACAGATAGAGATCAGCACCGCTCCCAAACCGTCCGCGTCAGAGGGCATCGACTCGACGCAGAGTCTGGTGAAGATGCTCCGCGATGCAATGTCGAGTGCGGGAATCGAGCTCCTTGCGCTGGGAGTCGACCCGTTCAACGCCATCGATTCGGTTCCGCTCCAGCTTCATCGCGAACGTTATACCGGTATGACGCGCTACTTCGATTCCATCGGGCCGTCAGGTGTCCAGATGATGCGACAGACCGCGGCGCTCCAGATGAATCTCGAGCGAGGGGAGGATCCGAAATCCAGGTGGCGGCTCCTCAACGGACTCGCGCCAATCGTGGTCGCGCTTTTCGCAAACTCGCGGCAATACGAGCGCAGGCCGACGGGATGGGCAAGCTATCGCGCACAGCTCTGGCGGACTCTCGACCCTTCGCGAACGGGCATGATCTATGACGAAGCAGCGCACGTCGAGCGATACCTGCGTTTCGCACTCGATGCGATTGCCATGCGCGGCGGCGATGGGTCGGCGTATCGCCCATTTCGCGAATGGATCAATGACCCGGCTGTGAAGAGGGAAGACTGGTTGTTTCATCTCTCCACACTCTTCCCCGAGGTGCGCCCCAAAGAGTTCTTCGAGCTGAGATCGGCCGACACGATCGAGCCCGATGCGCTCGCCGCACCGGTGGTGTTCGTGACCAGCCTTGTCTATGAGGAGGAGAGCGCCCGCCGGGCGGCCGAGCTGATTGGCGCGCCCAGCGAAGAGTTACTCGAGCGCGCGGGGCGACTCGGTTTGGCTGATCCCGAGATCCGTCGAATTGCGTCGCGACTTGTAGTATTGGCGTTGGACGGTGGCAGGCGATTGGGAACCGAGTACATCCGGCGACCACATCTCGCGGCTGCATATCAATTCTTTGCACGCGCTCTTTCCACGACCCACATTTGAGCGATGACTCTCCGACTCGCCTCTATTTCATTGGTTGTCGTCGTTGGCGTCCTTTGCACGACGCCGCGGATTTACGCGCAACAGACGACAGCTGTGACGAAAGCTCCAACGAAGACGATCCTCGCCATCGGCGCCCACGCTGGCGATATGGAGCTGACCGCCGGCGCCGTGCTCATCAAACAGCGCAAGCTCGGCGATCGAATCGTAATCCTCCAGATGACACTCGGCGAAGGAGGCAACTCTCGACTCTCGCCGGGCGTGTACGGAGCACAGAAGCGGCGCGAGGCGTTGGCCGCGGACTCGGTGATCGGCGCCGAAACCATCTTTGCGCCCTATCGCGACGGAGAAATCCCGAATGACGAAGCTGTGCGCAGATACGTCGCCGACGTGATCCGCACGGTTAAGCCAGCTTACATCATCACTCATTGGTCCCATAGCATCCATAAGGATCACGCCAACACGAGCCTGATCGTCCAGGACGCTGTGCTCCTCGCATCTCTCGATGGAGTCGTGACCGAGCACTTGACGCATCGGGGTGTTCGCGGAGTCTATTTCGCCGACAATTGGGAAGACGCGGAGTCGTTCTCTCCGTATATCTATGTTGGAGTGAACGATGAGATGGCGCAGTGGCGGGAGGCCGTGACCAAGTACGAGTTCGTCGGTGGGCGGATCTCTTCATTCAGATATCTCGATTACTACGACGCGCTCGCAACGGTACGCGGAGCGATAGCGGGGAAAGGCAGGGCAGTCGCATTCGACATCGATTCGTTTGGGAAGCGCCGAGTACTTGATTCGCTTCCGTAAGGGCACCTAGACTGATTACTCGCTTACCCTACATCCATGATCGCTATAGTGAGCCGGCACGTTCTCCGATTTCAGCGACTGACACTTGCAAGCCTGATCCTGGCCGCGACTCTCATTCCCGCTGAGGCGAGCGCCCAGGAGCCGCCCCCGAGTGTAAGCGTCAGCTTCGGCATTGATACGACAATCACGGACGTTGGAAATGTTGTTCGACTGGTACGCGCATATCTCACAAGGCCTGATTCGTCCGCACGAAGCCGCGGACTCTGGAGCACGGCAACGGATTTCGATCGACGCGTCGGCGACCTGACAATGGAGGCGTATCAGGGATTCCCCGCCACAATCGTTAGCGTAGCGTCAGACGGACCGGGTGATAGCGTCTACGTCGTCAGGGTGCTTTATGCTCACGGAGATAGCACTGGCGCCCGCATCTCCCCTCTTGCTTTGCAACGGCTCTATGCCGTTCGAGAATCGGGCGGCGCATCATTTGGTTTCAGGTTAGCAGGCGCTCTTCCGCGTTTGACACGCGAGTGGGAACGATGGACGGAAGGACGAGTAACGTTCTGGTACGCGCCCGGTCAGCATCCCGATCCTGTAAAGATCTCGCACACGTCGACTTTCGTTGACTCGGTGGCAGTGCTTTTTCACGTCCCACCGCCGACTCACCTCGACATGTATCTCGGGCGGTCATACGAAGAAGTACAGCGGGCTATTGGCCTCGATTTCTTCCCCGAGGCATCCGCTGACCGCGGCCGAGGCGGACGAGCTCTTTCCGGCGGAATAGTTCTGGCAGGCAATCCGGCGCTCGGCGAAGGCTACGTACATGAGATAGCTCACGCGATCCTGAGGCCGACTTTCCCCAGCAGGAATCGCCTCTTTGGCGAAGGCGTGGCGACGTGGCTCGGCGGCTCCCGTGGTCGCACAACTCGAGAGATGTATACGCGCCTCCGTCAGATTCAGGTCGCGCGGCCCGCGCTCACTCTTAGCCAAGTCCTCAACAACGCCATTCCAGATGCGCAAGCCGAGGAAATGACAGACGCCTTCTACGCAACGGGAGCGCTCGTGGTAGATACGGTGTACCGGTTGGCCGGTATTCCTGGACTTCGCACACTCGCGCAGTTGAACGGCGACCCGAAGCTTCTACTAGCAGCCCTGCCGGCACAGGTGGGACTCAGTGACTCGAATCAAAGCGCGCTCGACCAGTGGTGGCGTACTCAGGCGGCCCGAATTTCCGGCGTCCACTAGCGGTTATCTGGCACGAGAATAGATGCCACTTATTCACATTCTGGCACTAATGCAGGCCGCCGTCTCTTCGTCGACGGCCGTAATCCGCATCAATCAACTGGGATACATTCCGGACGCACCGAAAGTCGCGGTGTTCTGTTCGCTCGCGCCTACTGAGATTCGCGAATTCGTCGTCACTGACTCTCTTGGCAACAAGATTCTTCAGCGCCCCGCGTCGCTCGCGAAACCGTTCGGGCCATGCCTCACGAATTATCGCCTCGATTTCTCGACGATTAGAACAGCTGGTGCGTACCATGTGACCGCGGGTGGAGCCACGTCACCCACCATTCGCATTAGGACGAACGCCTACGCCGGCGCAGCCGATACTCTGCTCTACTACATGAGAGAGCAGCGCTCAGGATTCAACCCGCTGTTCAAGACCGTGCTCCACATGCGCGACGGTATCGTGGTCGACGACTCCTCGCGCGCCGACAAATTCGTTCCGGTGACTGGCGGCTGGGCAGATGCGTCGGACTATCTGCAGTACGTGATGACATCCGCGAACGCCACGTTCGTAATGCTGATGGCGTATCGCGATCATCCCGCATCTTTTGCGGATCACTTCGATTCGCGCGGGCTCCCCGAAAGCAATGGCGTTCCCGACGTGCTGGATGAGGCTCGACACGGTCTCGAATGGCTTGTGCGCATGTTCCCGTCCGACTCGGAGATGTACAACCAGCTCGGCGACGATCGCGATCACACCTACTGGGATCTTCCCACCACCGATTCGGCGGACTACGGCTGGGGAAAGGGTAAGGAAAGACCGGTGTATCCATGCACAGGAAAGCCGCAGGGACTCTTCAAGTACAAGAACAGGTCGAACGGTCTCGCATCGACCGCGGGTAAGTACGCGTCAGCGTTTGCTCTCGCGGCAGCGATTTACCGCAAGAGCGATCCGATCTTCGCCGCCAAGCTACATCAGAAAGCTCTGTCGGCCTACGCCGTCGGGAAGAAGTCTCCTGGCGTTTGCCAGGGAGCGCCCGGCCGCGCTCCCTACTATTACGAGGAAGACAACTGGGCCGACGACATGGAGCTCGCTGCGGCGGAGCTCTATGCCCTCACACACGACCGCGGCTATCTCCGCGATGCGCTCGACTACGCCTCACACGAGCCCGTCACTCCGTGGATGGGGGCGGACACCGCCAAGCATTATCAGTGGTATCCCTGGCACAACAACGGACACTACGCGATCTGGCGTAACGCCAATGCAGCCGATCGGAAAATCCTGGCAGCGTATTACAGGAAGGGCCTGGCGGCGGTCGTGAGCCGCGCTGACAACGGATTCCGGATCGGAATTCCGTTCATATGGTGCTCGAACAATCTGATGGCTTCCTTTGCAACGCAGGCGTATCTGTATCGCCGCATGACGGGCGACGGCCAGTTTCGGGAGTACGAGCAGGCTGCGCTCGACTGGCTGTTCGGGGCAAATCCGTGGGGAGTCTCGATGGTGATCGGTCTTCCGCACGACGGAGTGTTCGCGCACGATCCACATTCGGTCGTCGCAAAAGAGATGCACGTCGAGCTGACAGGCGCTTTGCTCGATGGTCCCGTCTATTCCTCCATCTACAAGAATCTTCTCGGCATCAGCCTTCACGACCCCGATGAATACGCACCATTCAATGGCGGGTTCATCGTCTATCACGACGACGTCGGAGATTATTCGACGAACGAGCCGATCATGGATGGGACCGCGAATTTGACCTACCTGCTCGCCGCAATGGCTGGTCCGCCGCTGGCGACCCGAAAGTAGCCGAGCGCGATCTTACAATGCCGGAGTTGCCAGACATAACCGTCTATATCGAGGCGCTCGAGTCCCGTATAGTGGGACAACCGCTCGAGCGCACCCGTATCCCCAAGCCATTTCTCCTCCGTTCGGTCGATCCACCCATCAGCGCGGCAAATATGAAGCGGGTTCTCGGTGTGCGGAGAATGGGAAAGCGTATTGTCCTGGAACTCGAGGACGATCTCTTCCTCGTCATTCATCTCATGATTGCAGGCCGTCTTCGTTGGGTGCCCATCGGGACGAAGGTGCCGGGCAAGATTGGTCTCGCGGCGTTCGATTTCCCGAACGGCACGTTGATTCTCACCGAGGCTGGCTCGAAACGGCGCGCCTCACTCTGGCTGGTGCGCGGTGAGCAATCGCTGGAGCAGTTCGAGCGAGGTGGACTCGAGGTCCTCAATGCAGATCTTGCGCATTTCACCGAGCGTCTGGTTCAGGAAAACCATACCCTCAAGAGATCTCTCACCGATCCGAGACTTTTCAGCGGGATCGGCAACGCCTACTCCGACGAGATACTCCATCGCGCCCGACTGTCGCCCGTCAAACACACCAGACGTCTCAGCGAAGAGGAAATCGCGCGCCTGTTCGACGCGACGCGCGCCACGCTCATCGAGTGGACGGAAAAGCTACGGAAGGAATCAGCCGCCGATTTCCCGACGAAAGTGACCGCGTTTCGCGACGACATGGCCGTTCACGGGAAATTTGGGAAGCCGTGCCCGGTATGCGGCGCACCTGTTCAGCGGATCCGCTACGCCGACAACGAGACGAACTATTGTGCGCGCTGCCAGACCGACGGAAAGCTGCTAGCGGATCGCGCGCTATCGCGTCTGCTAAAACAGGATTGGCCGCGCTCGATCGACGAGCTCACCTGGAGTTGATCGTTGCCCTTCCGGCTTTGCTAATTCGAGATTATTTCGCCGGTCCGTCAGGTATCTCGTCTTTTCGTGGCCGCGAAGGAAAGGATCAACGCAGTCGATCTAGTTCTCACTTCCCGCGCACTTGCGACACTATATGGGGAGGTGACCGCCAACGTGATGCAAATCGAAGCGGAGGGCAGAGAGACCTAGATCGTCCCTGCATTGATCCATTTCACTACACGCGGCGGGTCGTACGCCTCAAATCGCGACAGCAGCTCGCGGGGATCGCTCTCGACGATCACCATCTGCCGGTGAACGTCGCGCACGAACTTCTCGGCCACCGCACGATCGAGAAACTGGAGCAGAGGATCGAAATAGCCGGCGACATTCAGCAACCCGCACGGCTTGTCGTGCATCCCGAGCTGCGCCCACGTCCAGATCTCGAAGAACTCTTCCAGCGTTCCGATCCCACCCGGCAATGCGACAAACCCGTCTGCAAGCTCGGCCATTATTGCCTTTCGCTCGTGCATTGAATCCACAATGCGAAGATCCGTTAGCGCCTTATTCGCCACTTCGCGCTCGACCAGCATCCGGGGAATCACTCCGATGATGTCGCCGAGATCATCGAGCATGGCGTCAGCCAGCGCCTTCATCAGCCCAACATTCGAGCCGCCATAGACGATTCCTACTCCTCGCGAAGCGAGAAGCCTGCCGAATGAGCGCGCCGCCTCCATGTAGTCGGGGCGCGCGCCGGGATTTGATCCGCAGAAAACCGCGAGACGGCGGATCTCGCTCACGAGCGTGGCTGCATCGCGGCCATCATGTTGACACCGAGCCCGGCGAGCGATTGTCCTCCGTCGCAGACTATTACGGCCCCCGTGATGAATTTCGCCGCATCGCTGGACAGGAAGAGCGCAAGATCCGCAATCTCGTCCTTCGTCGCGAAACGCCGGAGGGGAATGCTGCGCGTCAATTGCTTTTGTATCTCGGGGGTCGGGGCAAGGCGCTTCATTCCTTCGGTGTCGTCGACCGCGCCCGGGGCGATCGAGTTGACGCGCACGCCGTCCGGCCCCCACTCGATCGCGAGGCATTTGGTGAGCATGTCCACGCCCGCTTTCGCCGCGCAGACGTGCGCCTGCATCGGCATCGGAGTGAACGCCTGCATCGCCGAGATGTTGATGATCGACGCCCCTGGCCGCCTCAGATGCTCGAAGACCGCCCGGCAGGTATTGAAAGTTCCCAGCAAATCGATATCGACAACGGCCTTGAACCCGTTCGCCGACATCCCGAGCGCTGGCGCCGGAAAATTTCCGGCGGCGCCACAAACGACGAGATCGATCTCGCCGTGGACGTCACGCGCAGACTTTATCGCGGCAGCGAGAGCGTCGTAGTCCCGCACATCGGCGGAATGGCCAGATGCGGTGCCGCCGGCTTTCCGTATCTCGTCGGCCGCCGAATCGAGCTTCTCCTTTGTTCGTCCGATCAGCGCGACACTGGCGCCATGCGTCGCGAAGCGACGCGCGATCGCGAGGTTGATGCCGCTCCCGCCGCCGGTGATGATCGCGTTTTTTTTCGCAAGCAGCTCCTGCCCGAACACTTCCGCCATGTGCGCTCCAGCAGAATGAAACGCGGCTCGTTCGCCGCGAACCGCAAACCTATCAGTGGTTCCAAAACGGTGAAAGTGGTGGTGGTCGTCCGGCTGCACTACTATCTGCCCGGTGAGGAACTCGTCGGCACTGCTCGCGAACCGGGAAGCGTCACACCACGGTTAAACAACAGGAGGGTGGATCCATGAACCGATCTTTCGCCATTCTGGTACTGGGGTCGCTGGCGACGGCGTGTACAGCCACCGTCAACACCCGCAATTCCCCGAGTGACACCACGGAAAACTCGCTGATGCAGGCGGACCGCGATTTTGCCGTCGCGACACATGCTCGAGGGATCGATGGCTGGATGTCTTTCTACGCTCCAGACGCGATACGCATACGCTACCGTGGCAACATGATCAGAGGCTTCGACGAGATCCGGAAGTTCGATCTGCCGAACATCTCCGACACTACGAGCGTTCTCAACTGGGAGCCAACCGATGCGTACGTCTTCAATGGCGGGTCGATCGGCTCGACCACCGGCAAATATTCGGTCGTAAGCCGGAGAGCCGCGGACGCGGGGAAGGAGCTCGGAAGTGGCCGCTACGTAACCATGTGGCGTCGCGATGGCGGACGATGGCTGGTCATCATGGACACCGGCTATCCGAATCCCCCGGCTGCACGCTAGCTGTTCATTCTCCCGATGCAAAAAACCCCGTACCCTTTCGGGTACGGGGCTGGCTACTGGTAGCCCACCCGTCCTACAAGCTCGACCAGTAGCTCCCATTCTGCGGCGGGAGAGAATATTCCGGCCCATGCTTCTAGACTCACCGTCGGGAAAGAATATTCCAACCTATGCTTCTTAGACTCACCGTACGGTGAAAAGGTTTAAAAGATTCTTTTGGAGCTGGTCGCCCGGTTGAACCGGGCCAGATGCCGAGCAAAAACGCGGAGTGCCCGCGCCCTAGCTGGTCCGGCGCTTCCTGGTCGTGCCCAGCGCCAGGTCACCGGTCGAGGAAAACAGCTGATCCACCGCCGCTCCGGACAGTGCCGCGACAGTATCACGGCTCAGGGAGAGCTTGGTCGATCCACCGCTCGGCGTTTCCCGAATCAATCCGGCTGATCGGAGCGCATGCACGTGGTGTGTTATCGTCGGCTTGGAGACCTTGAGACTCCGGGCGAGGTCCGCGGAAGTCGTGGGCGCACGCGCAAGGATCGATGCGATGGCGTACCGTGTCGTGTCCCCGAGCGCCCGAAAAACTGACTCGGCGTTTATTGCAGGACGCGCTACCATCGTTGCGGGACGATGCCTGGTTGAGAGGGCGCTACTAACCCCACGGTCTTCCTCCACAATGGTGTTGGGCGCACGAGAGTCAGTAGTGATTGGCAGGTAGAGCGTAATCCGCTGTGCATTCGACTCGTATTTCGTCCACCATCGCCGCGTGTTGAAAGCGGACGGAATCACATAGCAGCGATCGACGAGTCCGTAGCTGATGGACAATCCGACCTTTGGACGAATCTCCCTCGCCTCGTCATCGAAAGCGACCGGAAGATTCAGCTCGCGACCGAAATCCCCTACCGATCGCTCTTCACGAATGTCCCTCATGCGAAACGATTCGGCGCGCAAAGCCGGCTCGAGCGCGGCCCAGTCGCGCTGGAAAGTTGATTGCCAGAATTTCTGCAGCACCAGCGCCAGCTCATCGCGGAAAGACTTCCGCTTCGTGAGCAGCATGGAAATCGCGCGTGCCGCCTGCGAGGCCTCGTTGTATGGCCGGAGCCCGAAGTGCCCGAGCAGCTCGCCGCCCGGCAGTTTGTCTTCGGTCAGCAGCTGACTCAAACTTTTCTCGCCGGTGACGAGCGAGTCAACGGTGTGCCTGTCATGGAAGATTCCCGCAAGAACATTCCTCTGTAAATCCTTGACCGGCATTTCTCGAATGGTCGAGAGAGCTTCCTCGAAAGTCGCCTCACCGGGCACACTTTGGATTGCATCGGCAAGCAGTGGCCAGAAGATCGGAAGCGGCGCGACCCGCTTTGCGATGCGCTCAAAATCCCGAGGCACGCGGCTGAGGGCCCTTGCCTTCCAGGGATCAAGGTGGGTTGGAGCACTGCTTGTAAGCGAGTACAGCGCGTAAAAAACGTCGAAGCGGGGTGTAACCGCGAACTCGATGGGGAACGCAGCGGAGCGGGGCATGTTAGCTAGCAAACTAACATTTTTTCCTAGTTTGGGCGCGGCCTCCTCACAGCGAACACGCCGTTTGTCATGTCGATCCGCACGACGCCGCTGTTCCAGATATCCCCTCCCAGGACCCCATCAAGCGAAGCCAGTACTTGATAGACTGGAGCCCGGACCACCGCACCCCGGAACAGAAGTGGGAATCCACGCACCAGCACCTTCAGGTCTGGTAGCACTGGAGCGCGAAGGGACACCTCGCCGCCAAGTCCGCCGACTCGGCGGCTCTCGATCCGGGCTGCCTCGAGCTGGAGTTTGTCGAGCAGGGTCTCCGTCACGAACGTCAGCTGCGCGCCCGTGTCCAGCCCAAAGTGCAGGGGGACTCCATCGGTGCTCATGAGTCTGATGACGGGAAGCCCGACCCAGAACATGTTGCGATCGGCATCTGGTCTCGATATCGCCGGATTGCGGAGACGCATGATGTTTTCGCCGTAGTCCACCTCGAGATCCATCTGCCGGATTATGTCGAACCCGATGATGCCATCGATCTTGACGTGTCTACTCTGCTCGATTGGTCTTGGCTCGGTCATTCGCATCATCGATTCTTCGACGATCATCGCCGGTGCGTTCCGAACTACCAGCTGTCCTATTTCGAGCTCTGGAATCAGCGCGGGGCTCGCCCTTACTCTGCCGGTACTCGTGACGATCTCCAGCGTGTCACGCTCGAGCGGCGTGATGTTGAGATCGTTTGCGACGTCAGAGGCGAGCATGGTCAGGCTCGATCCCGTATCCAGCCAGAAGTTATATACCTTGTCGCGGATCCTGACCGGCACGAGGGGGGTTCCCACCGCTGACACCGACATCAGAAGGCGGGTCGACGACGAACGAAACGTGAACGTTTTCGCCGGCACGTCCTTGAAAGCCTCAGCCCACAGCTCAATGCTCGCCTTGTCCGAGCTGTCCGCTTTCGACTGCGATGACTCGTTCTTAAGTGCAGCGAGCACCGCCCACTTTTCCTGATACTGGAGCGTCGCCGTGTAGATCACTCTGGAGGCAGCGCGGATAATGGAATCCGTTGCGACACCTCGCAGTTTGCCGAAGCGCTGTTCCGCTTGCTCCAGATCACCGGACATGAGATTCCCCAGAGCTTCCGCAAACTCCTTTTCCGAAGGCGTGCGCGCTGCTGCAATCGCTCCCGGCGGATGAAGCTCGGCCAACGCTTCCCAGTAGCTGATGCGACGCTCCGGGCGGGTGGCACGTGAGCTGTGGAAGCAACCCGCAGTACTGATCGCGAGGAGCACAATGGTGCTCCCTGTGCGAGAGAAGCGGAATGCTGTTCCCCACCCTTGTTGCGGAGGCATTGCTGACGGGCGCCCCTTGCCGCTGGCTTCAAGCTGGCGCTGCGGGTGCGTAGCTTTCGGTCGGCGATCTATAAGATTGAGCACAAGCTAGGATGCGGCACAGGGAATGTCGACCTGGTGTATTTTTCTACATTAGCGCCGTTGGCGCCGCCATAACTAGCGCACTGCCGGTAAAATCACCCTGTTGGGCGGTAAGAGATGAGACGATGAGCGACAAAACCACGAAGAGCGACAAGATCAGTAAGACCGACGAGGAATGGCGCAAGCAGCTCACGCCAGAGCAGTACCGTATTGCGCGTCAGAAAGGCACCGAGCGCGCTTTCACCGGCGAGTATTACGACAGCAAGGATCCAGGCACCTACACCTGTATCTGCTGCGGTACCCCCCTCTTCGATTCCGACGCCAAGTTTGATTCCGGCACGGGCTGGCCGAGCTTCACCGAGCCGGTGGAGAGCGAGAACGTCCGCACCGAAACGGACAAGAGCCTTTTTATGCGCCGTACCGAGGTTCTCTGCGCCAAGTGTGATGCCCACCTGGGACACGTATTCGACGATGGTCCGGGGCCGACGCACCAGCGCTACTGCATCAACTCCGCGTCCCTCAAGCGTGAGGACAAGTAGGTCGCGAAGGACCATCGCTCACACCTCGTACCTAGAACCTCGCACCCTCCACCTAGCTCTTCTTGCAGTTTGGTTAGTGAGATTTCTTACTGCGGAGGTGCCAGGCTCAATAAAACCGGCGCGCTCTCGTTGCCATTTCGATCGACAGCCGACACCGCTAGTTCATCCGCAGCAACGCTTCCAGCCGACCGCGGAAAGATGTAAAAGCGTTGTAGAGCCGGGACAATCTCGGTTTTCCACTCGGTTCCCGTCCGAGCATTAATCACCCAAAGCCATGTTGCCTCAGCACCCTGAGGTTGGAGCGATATGGTCGTCGCACCAGTTACTGTATCGCGCCCGGCGCGCACGATCGGTTGAAGCGGCGGAACGCTATCGAGCCATGGCGATGCGGGGACGAGCGTTCTGGTTGCGTAGGGACCGGCGACCAGCTTTTCCGGCAGGCTGTCTCTTCCAAACATGAATGATCGCATGCTGAAGTAAACGTTGCCCGTTGCTCCTCGCTGGGCACGCGTGAGCGCGATCTGATCCAGTAGCTCCTGCGCCGGCCATCCGGTCGGAGTACCCGTGACTTTGTCGAGATAGTTGCCTGGCCAGATATGCCTGCCCCTCGCATTCTGCTCGACCCACCACTGCAGCAGGACGGGGTAGCTCAGATCAGGACGGAAGGTTGGCCAATAGAGCTGCGGTGTGAAGTAGTCCGCCCATCCATTCAGGAGCCACTTTCTCGAGTCGCCGTAAAGCTCCGCGTAGGAATCAAATCCTCCAATCTGCGGCGGATTACCCGGACGCCAAACTCCGAACGGGCTGATTCCGAATTTCACCCACGGCTTTGCAGCCTTGATCCGCACGTATACCTGGTGAATCAGGCTGTCGACATTTGCCCTGCGCCAATCATCCCTCGAAAGTCCGCCGCCGGATCTGCGATACTTCCGCCAACTGTTCGCGTCCGGGAACTCGATGGTTCTTCCGCGGCGGTCTTTCTCCTTGTACGGATAGAAGTAGTCATCGATGTGAACGCCATCGATGTCATACCGCCGGACGACGTCGAGCACCACGGCGACCGTTTGGTCGCGAACAGCCGGCTCTCCCGGATCCATCCACAGCATGCTTCCGTACCGCTTCACCAGCTCCGGGTGCGTGACGCTGATGTGGTTTGGCGATGGTGCCGATCGCGCCGACGGATGACGCGCGCGATACGGATTGAACCACGCATGCAGCTCGAGTCCCCGCTTATGGGCTTCGGTCACCGCAAATTGGAGCGGATCGTACCACGGGTTCGGCGCTCTGCCCATTCGCCCGGTCAGGTACTCGGACCACGGCTCGTACGGCGAGGCATACATCGCATCGGCGGCCGGACGCACCTGCAGAATCACGGCATTCAATCGGAGAGCTAAGGCCCGATCGAGAATCCCCAGCAGCTCGTCCTTCTGTTCCTGCGTCGAAAGTCCGGGCTGGGAAGGCCAGTCGATGTTCTCGACCGACGCCACCCATACTCCTCTGAACTCGCGGCGAATCGGTGGAGGCTGCGTCAGGTTTTGTGCGGTGCTTGACTGCGATTGTCCGCAGGCGGTGTCGACACCAGCGAGCACGAAAAGCGAAAGGACGAGCGCGCAGACTTCGTTCTTGGGCATAGGACAACAATGTAAATCAGATGCGCCTAAAACGGTTCCTTCAGATGACGCTTGGCAATCGCAAAGCGCGACCTCCGGCACGCTACATGAAACGAATCCGTTGATCATGAGCATCTCGACTCTAAATCCCGCGACCGGAAAGACTGTACGCACCTTCGAGCCATTTTCCGCGGCACGAGTTTCCGAGGCACTGGATCGAGGCGTCGCCGCTTATCGCCAGCACCGGCACTCATCCTTCGCCGATCGCGCTAGCCGGATGCGCAAGGCTGCCGGAATTCTGGATGCGGAATGCCGCGAGCTGGGCCAGTTGATGACGCTCGAGATGGGAAAGCCCATCAAGCCCGCGGTCGCCGAAGCCGAGAAGTGCGCAACCGCGTGCCGCTACTACGCCGACAACGCGGAGCGGTTTCTCGCCGACCAGCCCGTTGAGATGGAAGGCGGCAGGAGCTGGGTCGCCTTTCAGCCCATAGGTGTCGTGCTCGCGATCATGCCCTGGAATTTTCCGTTCTGGCAGGTGATTCGCTTTGCGGCACCGGCGCTCATGGCCGGCAACGTCGGCGTTCTCAAGCACGCGTCGAATGTCCCACAGTGCGCGTTGGCCATCGAGGATATTTTTCGCCGCGCTGGGTTTGCCGACGGCTCGTTTCAGACTCTGCTGATTGGCTCCGACATGGTCGAGGGAGTAATCGCCGACCCACGCGTTGCCGCGGTTACGCTCACCGGAAGCGAAGGAGCCGGTCGATCGGTCGCGAGTGCCGCCGGAAGGAATCTCAAGAAGTCCGTCATGGAGCTCGGAGGCAGCGATCCGTTCGTGGTAATGCCGAGCGCGGATCTCGACACCGCTGTATCGACGGCGGTAACGGCCCGGATGATCAACAACGGTCAGTCGTGCATCGCCGCCAAGAGATTTATCATCCATGAGAAGATCTACGATGAATTCCTCAGGAAATTCGTCGCCCGCGTTTCCGCCGTGCGAGTCGGTGACCCAATGGACGAGAAGACCGAGCTCGGGCCACTTGCGACAGCGGCGATCCGCGATCAGCTAGATCAGCAGGTGAAGGCAACCGTTGCCGCCGGAGCGAAACTGGCCACCGGCGGAAAGAAGATCGACCGGGAAGGCTTCTTCTACGAGCCGACCGTTCTTGCTGACATCCCACCAACCGCCCCCGCGGCGCGCGAAGAGCTGTTCGGTCCGGTTGCCTCGGTCTTCAAAGCAAAGGACCTCACCGATGCGATCCGTATCGCCAATGGAACCACGTTTGGACTGGGCGCGTCGGCGTGGACGCGCGACGACCGCGAACGGGCTCAGTTCGTCGCGGAGATCGAATCGGGACTTCTGTTCATCAACGGCATGGTTGTGTCAGACCCGCGGCTCCCATTTGGCGGCGTCAAGAATTCGGGCTTCGGCCGGGAGCTGGGCGAGTTCGGCATCCACGAGTTCGTGAACATCAAGAGCATCCGACTGATGGAGAATCAGGCGGAAAGTAAATCCGCAACGGAGTGATCAAAGCTCCATCACCAGCCTCACATCCGGATCTATCTCCTCGAGCGCGGTGCGCCGAGTGACCCACGACACGATGAAGAACACAAGGAATGAAGACACCATTGCGACCGCCGACGCCGTCACACCGGCGGGAAAGCTAAACACTTTCCAGTAGGCAGCGGTCTCCAGCGCGAGTGTGACGATCAAGCCCGTTGCGATCGACGCCATTGCTCCCGCGCGTGTCGCGCCCTGCCAGTTCAGTCCCACGGCCAGCGCGGGGACCAGCGTCGAGGCAAACAAGCCCCACCCGAAAATCCCGAGGAATGCTACCATCGTCCCCGACCGCTGCGCGGTGATCGCAGCCGCAATCGCGATCAGAACCGTCACCGCCCTTCCCCATCGCAGCTCGTTCTTCACCCGTCGGTCAAAGGCGACCGGCAAATCGTGCGTCACTATCGCCGCGCCGATATTGATAAACGAATTTGCCGCGCTCATGGTCGCGGCTGCGACCCCCGAGAAGACCAGAGCGGCCAGAATTATCGGCGTGACGTTGAGCAGGAGGGCCGGCGTCGCCAGATCGGGGCTTGCAAGTGGCGCCAGGCGACCGTTCAGCACGAATGCTTTCACGCCCACTCCCACGCTGAAGTACAGAAGCAGCACCAGCACCAGACCCAGCGTCTTGAGCAGCGGATACCATTTGAGCTGCAACGGATCGCGCAGCATGTAGTACTTGTGCACGGCCTGTGGCTGGCCAAGCGAGCCCATCGAAAACACGAAGAAGAAGGAAAGCGCCGCGAGTGGAGTGATTTTTCCCCAGGGGCCAAGAAAGGTTGGGTCGTGCGCGAGAATCGTACGTGAGATTTCGCCGAGGCCACCACCGAAATTGAGCACGAAAAGAAAAACGAGGACGGACGCCACGGCCATCAGGGTTCCCTGAAAGACATCGTTGTAGATGCCGGCGAGAATTCCGCCCGATGCGGAGTAGGCGAGCGTCACACCCATTCCGATCCAGATTCCCCATCCGAGGCCCACTCCAAAGATGGAATTGATCACAACTCCCATCGCCAGCGCGTTCGTCGCCATATATCCCACTATGCCGACGAGAATCGCGACCGCGGAGAGTCCCTGCGCACCGCGCGAGCGATAGCGGGCTCCGATCGCGTCCGGAATCGTGATCAGCGCGCGGGCTTCGCCAAGGAGGCGCATGCGCTTCGCCAGGACCCACGCGCCCATGACGTTCGTGACGGCGGCCGGAAGCACGATGTACATCGCGCCCAAGCCCACTGCGTAGATGAATCCCGGACCACCGATGAACGCAAAGCCGGAAACGGACACCGATACCGAAGCAACCGTGAGTGCAACCAGCCCGATACTCTTTCCAGCGACGAAGAAGTCAGCCGCGGTTCGTGTCCTGCGCGCCGCCCAGACGCTGATCCCGAGGACCACCGCGAAGTAAAGGATGCCGACAGCCACCACGGCGGGGCGAGCAGCATTCGGCAATGCGACCTGGAGGAGCGCGCTCACATTCGCGGTTTGAATCATCCGCCGAGCCGGCCGTCTATCGGCTCTCGCGCCGCGTTCTCCTTGGCCAACTGATTCTCCAGAGCAAGGGCACGCACCCGCTCGACATCTTCCGCGCTCAGCGTCTGCGTCTCGAATGTCAGAGCATACGCGATTGGCAACACGACGATGGGGAGCAGTCCCACTCCGTAAATCACGATTGCGGCTCGCGCGGGCAGTCCGAGCCAGAGCGTGCTGAGCGGACCTTCTGCCGCCGGCAGCGCCAATGCCGCGCCGAAGCCGATCACCAGCACCACGACGACGAATGCGAACGGAATCTTTAGCGGTCCTATCCCTCGGCGTCCGCGCGTGGCGCCAAGGATCATGATGGCGCCGAGTGCAGCGGGAATTCCCAGAGCGAGGAGCCAGGCGGCCCAAACCGGTGTCCCTGACGTGCTGAATGCCGCCAGGTATCCGGCTGCAACCGCCAAGATTCCGAAGAAAAGCGCAATGAGCGCCGCACGCCGGGTGGCATCATCCCCCGTTGCTTGTCTCCTCACGGTTGGCTCGGTCATGGAAGTCCCACGTTAGAGCAGAGCCAGCAACGCAAACGTTGCCAGCCAGTGCTCTCCCATGTAATCGCCTGAAACGTGCGGCTGGCTGGCGGCGAAATGTGTCTCCGCCACTTCGAGTGCAATTCCTCGACGTGTATCGCTCGCGGGCCACGTCGCCGCGATTGAGCGCCAGCACCAGGCCCGGTTAAGATTCAACCCGTCGAGGTGAGCGATCTTTCCATCGCTGCGATCACTGACAATGGCGGGCGTGAACAGCGTCGCCGGCTCTCGCACGGCGAGCCTGGGAAGAAAGCGGTCGAGCCAGCTCGAGAACTCGCTCGTTTTCAACACCCTGCGCATGCACTCGGCCTCCATCAGCGCCGAGGAGAGGAAGTCATCCCCACCAGGCTCCCATGCCTGGCAGTCCGAATCCTTCGAGTACCAAGCGCGCGCTTTATCGATCAGAGCTTTCCGAAGCGCATCGTTGCTCGTGACCTCTGCGTATTCCAGCGCCAGAGTAAGGGCGAAGGAGCTGTTGAAGTGCGTCCCTGCGCGTGTCGGGTACGTTGCCTTGGGCAGAAAATCGAGGAAGCGCCGCGTGAACGCGTCAGCGAGCGGCGCAAGCGCGTCGCTCCACCGCTTGCCCTTCTCGCTTGCATGTCGATTCAGCTCGGCGGCAAGCATTAGCAGCCACGCCCATCCGTATGGGCGCTCGAACGTTGCGCGTAACGGTTGACCAAGGTATCTCGTTTCCGCCCGCACTTTCGTAGCGGTGAGCTGGGCGTCGAACAGCTTTTCGATTTTTCCGGCGTCCCGCATCTCTGGAAAGAGCCGCAGCAGCGTCGCGAGAAGCCAGTATCCGTGCACGTTGGAATGCCAGTCGAAGCTTCCGAAAAAAACCGGGTGCAGCTCACGCGGAGATTTGAGATCGGCGCGCTTGTTCAGCACATGATCGAGCTTGTTCGGGTATTCCCGCGTCGCGTGTGTCAGCGCGACGAGTACGAACTTGCTGGCGAGGGCCGGAGTGAGAGATGTGGATGTGGCCATCAGCGGCGGAATACGAGAAAGTTCATCAGCAGGATGTTCGCTCCCAGCAGCATGAGCGCCGTTGGAATCTGGACTTTGATCACCGCGTTTTCATCCGGGAGCTCGAGCAGAGCGGTTGGAACGATATTGAAGTTGGCTGCCATCGGAGTCATCAGTGTGCCACAGAATCCCGACAGCATGCCGATTGCGGCCATGACCGTCGGGTCACCACCGAATTTCTGAACGATTAGCGGAAGTCCGATCCCCGCGGTCATCACGGGAAAGGCGGCGAACGCGTTGCCCATGATCATTGTGAACGCGGCCATGCCGACCGCATAGGTCGTTACGACGACGAATGGGTTGTCGAGCGGTATCCAGCGCTGCGCCAGACCGGACACAACGTTGCCAACGCCCGCAATCGCGAATAGCGCCCCGAGTGCGGCGAGCATTTGAGGTAGCACGGCTGCCCAGCCGACCGCGTCGAGCAGCCGGCGTGCCTCTCTGATCGGAGAGAATAGCGGTGGCCTGAGCATGACCATCCCCGTCGCGAGCGCGACGAGAGTTGCGATCGCCAGTGAGATCACGGTGACTTGCTTGAGATCCACCACGGGCGTGCCATGAATCGTGATCTTCTTGAAGACCACGGTGCCCAGCACGGTGATAAACGGAATGGCGAGTGCCGGAATGAAGAGTTTGTTCCCCCAGCGCTGCGCACTGGCTTCACGTTCCTCGCGCGTTGCGCTCTCCTGCTTGCCCTGGCCCAGACCGCGGATGCTCGCGACGAGAACCATCACGATGACGAGAAATCCATTCGCGAGATCAGGCAGATGCGAGCCCGCAAGAAAGGTGATCGCGTAGATCGCCCAGAAGGCTGTGTTGTTGAAGCGTCGCGGGTTGCTCCGATCGCGCCAGTTGACGATAGCGACGCCCGCCATCATGAGACCACTGAGCCAGTAGATGTGCTCGAGAGTGATCACGCTTGCTCTGACTTTCGCCCGAGTTCCACGCGCAGCCGACGGTCGAGCAGCAGGAGCCGCGTACAGTGGATCACGAACGCACAGATCGCGGTTGGAATCGCCCAGATCGCTAGCTGCGTTGGCTCAACGTGGATTCCGTTCTGATCGAGAAAGCCCTTGATCAACAGAATCGATCCGATCGCGATGAATATGTCTTCGCCGAAAAAGAGGGCGATGTTGTCGACGGCCGCGGCATTCGCTCGGATTCTGTAGCGAATCGATTCGGGCAGCTCGGCGTACTGATTCTCTGCGGCTCCTTCCGCCATCGGCGCGATTAGCGGGCGCACCATCTGGGCATGCCCGCCGAGGGAGGTGAGGCCGAGCGCGGCTGTGATCTGACGGATGGCGAAGTAGGCGAGCAGAATCCGCGAAGTAGTCGCGCCACGCAGCCCCGCGACGACGGCACGCGCCCGTTCTTTGAGCCCGGCGTGCTCGAGCAAGCCGATGACGGGCAGCACCAGCCACACGATCGCCACATACCGGCTGGTGATAAATGCCTTTCCGAACGCTGCCACCACTGCGGGCGGACCGAGGCCGCTGGCGATGCCAGTCGCGAGCCCGGCGACAGTCACGACGAGGAGCGGATTTATCCGGAGGACAAATCCGATGACGACGATGACGATCCCGATGAGGGTGAGCATGGGCGATTGGAAGGAATGACCTTCAGAACCCGCGATCGGAACTGATCGCCGTGCTCAAAACTTCGAAACCGGATGGGGAGACTACAAGGGGCCGCAGTCAGAAATCAGGCAATTCCTTCCAGGTTACCGCCCGATCCAGTAATTCACCTTCACCTGAAAAACGTTCGTGGGCCGGTCGCGGAAAATTGCGGTCTTCTGGGCGCCAAAATCGAAATTCCCGTTAGGATCGTTTCCGGTGCGGCTCTGTGTCCACACGAAGAAGACGGTGGAACCGGGTCTGTATTCCCACCGCACGACGGCGTTACCGATCAGGGACCGGAATGTGAAGTCGGGGTCGCCGAACGAAAAGGCGGATGCCGGGCCCGCGCCATCCGGATCGACCGTGTACGTCGCGCCGCTCAAAGCGGTCGCCGGAGTACGCGCAATCGTGCCCACATCCTGTCCATAGACCAGCTTGCGGAGCGTGCGCGGCGCGGCGAACTCTCGGAACGACGAGTAAGCCCCGCTCGCGATGAATGGCTGCGCGAAAAGTTGCAGCGTGAGATTCGGTGTGAATGTCCAATTCACGCGGGTATCGAGCGACAGCGTATGTGTCTTGATGAACGCGAACACATATCGGTTTCCGAAGAATGATGTGGCGGTCGGATCGCTCACCTTCTCCACGAACTGCGCTGCATCTTCGTCCACGATGTAGCTCGGTGTGAGGCTGACGAACACATTCGCCGCCGGTTTGAGCGCGACACCAGGCTGAAGTATGAGGGTATGGGTATCCGCTCCGACACCCTTTGCGGTCTGCACTGCGAAATCGAACACTGCGCGCTGCCTCGCGTCAGTCGAGACTTCAACCTCCGCGAAGTTGTACCCGGTTCGCATTACCACCGGGCCACCGCGCGTCAACCGATCATCGAGCACCGTCGGGTGGTGAATGACGAAACTGCGCAGGTTCCAGTAGTTCAGAAACTGGCTGCCGAAGTAGATCTGCGTCTGGAGATCCGTCTTGTCGCCGTCGTAATTGAACTGCTGCTGCCCGCCACCAAGGATCACCGCATTCCGATACCAGCGTCCAGGAATTGACCACTGCCTGCCGACGTTGGCATTCATCCATTTGTAATCGGCGCGACCCAGGAATGACAGATCGTTTACCTCGAACCCTGGGCTTCGCCAGTTCTGCGCTGTCTCCCAGAACCAGTTCCCGGTGTTCTTGGCAACCCGGGTGTAGAAGCCGTAACCTTGAAGCGATGTAGCGCTGGGATCGTGCTTGGTACTGAAGAGTCCGTCGCTCGTTACACGGCGATCCGGCCGTTGGAAGTAGTGCGCGCTGGACTGCTCGGTCTGATCGATGACGGACGACGTTCCACCGACATCCGACACAAGCAGGGAGCCAATCCAGGAATACTGGCGCTGGCGCCATGTATGATCGAAGTCGATTCCGCCCGCCTCAGCTCGGCGGCGAAGTCTGTCGGCGATCACGGTATCGTTGAGCTGGCGGAGAGTTGACGTGAAAGCTCCACCGATCGTCGTAGCTCCCTGATTTAGATCTTTCTTGATCCGGCCGACGAAGTAGTTGCTGAGCGGCTCGACCTCCTGTGTCCGTTCCGGCCCGCCACCGGTCGGTACATACCGCGCGGTTTCTCGATTCGTCAGCGCATCGAGAAGGCCAACCGTGTACCCGCTCTTCGTCCGTCCGGTGATCTTCGCAGCGCCGAGAATCGTTGTGTTGTCAGGCGTATCGGCGAAATCCGCGATGTTGCTCACATACGGATTGAGCTGCGGCGGGCGTCCGATGCGTCGAGAGTAGAAAATGTCGAGGCTGGACGTATTGCTGCAGAAATTGCAGCTGAAGTTGCCAAAGTCGAACGCACTACTTCCGGCCACGAAAAACGGCCGCTTCTCCGAGTAATAAGTCTCGTACGCCGACAGGTTGATCGTCGCGGGATCCACCTCCACTTGTCCGAAATCAGGATTGACTGTCGCGTCGAGCGCGAGGCTCGATGTCAACAGGTATTTCATGTCGGCGCCGGCACTCATACGTCCGTAGCTGCTGCTGTGGTACGGGTCACCGGGCGGCGCGAACTTGTACTGTTCGCGGGACTCGAGATACGGAAGTATCTCCAGCTGATGGGGCTGTTGCCCGATGACAAGTCCGTTGAGCGATCCGAAATACATCGCACCACCCGCCTCGCTCTTCCGCCGGAAAGACCACATGTCCTGCTCATTGAGCCGGTCTGTGTAGCGCCAGATCTGCATTCCCCACGATTGCAGACTGTCGCGCGAGAAACGAAGCTGCGAGTACGGAATTCGGAGCTCGGCCGTCCATCCGAGCGAATCGACCTGCGTCGCGGCTTGCCAGATGGGATCCCACGACGGATCGCCATTGAATTGATCGCCGCGAACTCCCGCGGGGTTAATCTCGAACCACGCCTGGTCGATGTGGTTGTGGTACGGGTCCAGGATGACGATGAGCTTATCGGTTGTCAGTGAGTTGAACGAGCCATTGTTGCCGTTCGCATCGAGGAGCTGATCCCTCCTCGCTAGAGGAGCCCGGATACCTCGTGCACCCAGTGAGTCGTACATGCGCGCACCGATGTAGAGCGCGCGTTCATCGTACAGAACTCGCATTTCGGTGCGCTGGGTCGGTTGCGCGCCTTCCTGCGGCTGCTGCTGTCGAAAGTCGGTAATTGGAGTAGCCTTCGCCCACGCGCTCTCATCGAGCTTGCCGTCGATGATGATCGTTCCGGTCACCGGCGCCGCGACCGTGGTTGGCAGCGGTATAGAGCCGGTTTGGACCGTCTGAGCACCAAGTCCGACTCTACTCGCGCAAAAACAGAACGAAGCCACAGCGATCATGCGCGTAGTACTGAGGCGCTGATTAGGGATCAGGCTGGTCCCGCAATTCAAGCTGGGCCAGTTGAAGGATTTTGCCATCAAGGGTAGCTAGGGACGGTGGTACTCTATTGGATACACGTACCTACGGTTGCGTTTGGATTCTGTTTCGCAGCGGGTGACGATTCCGCGCGGGCGTGCGCATCTTATCAACCGCTGTGAGGCTTGGCAATCAACCCGGCTCGGCAATGGCATTCACTCTGGAAATGAAGAACATCGTATCCGACGATCAGCCCTCGCTTGACGCGCTCGAGGCTGCCGCCGCTCTCATCTACCAGTCCATGCCGCCGACCCCGCAGTACCGGTGGCCACTTCTTGAAGAGCGAGTCGGAACAACCGTCTGGGTGAAGCACGAGAACCACGCCCCCACTGGTGCATTCAAAGTGCGTGGCGGTCTCGTATATCTCGAAGATCTCTGCCGCACTGGTGTCAAACCCGAGGGAGTGATCTCCGCGACGAGAGGAAATCACGGCCAGTCCGTGGGATTTGCCGCTCGTAAATACGGTATCCCGGCAGCGGTTGTCGTACCGTTCGGGAACAGCGTCGAGAAAAATGCCGCGATGCGAGCGCTTGGCGTCGAAGTCATCGAGCAGGGACACGACTTTCAGGCCGCCGCCGAAATCGCCGATGAGATTGCGACTGACCGTGGATGGCACAGGTTCCCATCCTTTCATCCGCTGCTGGTACGTGGCGTAGGCACATATGCAGTGGAGCTGTTTCGCGCAGTCCCTGATCTCGACGCCGTCTACGTCCCGGTGGGAATGGGCAGTGGCTTATGCGGAGTCATCGCGGCACGAGATGCTCTTGGACTTCGCACCCGCGTAGTAGCAGTCGTGTCGGAGCGCGCACCTGCATTCGCGCTTTCCTACGAGCACGGTCGCATAGTCTCTCACGAGGTGACCACCCGCATAGCCGATGGGATGGCGTGCCGGACTCCCGTGGAAGCGGCGCTTGCTATCGCGCGACGTGGCGCGGAGCGCGTAGTCAGGGTAAGCGACGACGAAGTTGAGTCAGCGATGCGGGCTTTGTTCGCGGACACACATAACACGGCTGAAGGCGGTGGTGCAGCCGCGCTTGCCGCGCTGCTTCAGGAAAAAGAGAAAATGCGCGGTCGCAGCGTCGCGGTCGTCTTGTCGGGCGGGAATGTAAACTCGAGCCTCTTCGCTTCCGTCTTGAAGAGCACGGAGTAAACCGTCGCTCAACCTCCGACTGAAAACAGCCCGTTCGTCGCGTCTATTCTGATTCTCCCGAATTGCGAGATGTCGCTGCCCAACACGCCATCACAATTTATGAGACTCGAGTAAACAGGACCGTAGACGATCACGCCTGGTAGGCGCAATGCTAACCCCGCCACATCCAATGTCAGTAAAGGGACGACTCGATTTGTCTGTTGACCAGTCTTCGCAATGCCGAATACACGGGTGTCGGAGATGCTTGTTGCGGCTCCCACTCGCTCCAGTATCGAGGCGTTTAGAAAACTCGACTGGGCACCGGTATCGAGCGTGAAATGAAGTGTTCCACCAAGCTTCGTGCGAACCTCGATCAGCGGCTTACCCACCCACGTCAGATTCTGAGCTGTAGTTCCGCTCGTCCCGAGATTTTCTGGCCGCCCGAGCGTAATCCTCCGGCTCTCGTAATCCATCAGGACGTTGAGCTGTCGGATGGTGTCCCAACCTATGATGCCATCGACATACAGCACTTTTCGCGGGACTCCCTGACCTGGGTCCCTGAGCCGCATTAGAGAGGCGTCTATCACAATCGCTGGACTGTTGGTGAAGACGATCGGACCGATTTCCATTCGTTTCACAGCCGCCGGCCTCACTGGCGCAGCCCCCGCAAACGTTCGAACTGTCAGGGTATCGGGAGAAAGTATCGCGACGTCGGCCGTTGATGCGACGTCAGAGTTCAGCACAGTGATGCTCGACCCAGTATCCACCCAGAACTCAAACTCCTTTCCGTTTATTCGCACTCGGATAGTCGGAGTTCCCACCGTGGTTAGCCTTAGTGGAAGCGACACCGGCACCAGTGGAAGGATTGTCGTTTGCCGGTCCACGCTGGCGAATGCATGGCCCCATCGTTCCAGGTCGGACGTATTTTGCCAGTCAACGAGCACCAGGCGCGAACTGGCGGTCAGGTCGCGAAGCGCCGTCCATTTGTGCTCGTACAAGAGTGTGGTCGCGAGCATGATTTGAGACGCAACCGCCACGTTCACATCAGCGCTTTGCCTGCTCGCATACTGGAATGTGCTCTCGGCCTTCTCCTGCTGACCCGCTGCCAACAAGGCAACACCTTCAGCAAAACCGATCTCCGGCTCACTCCGTGCGAGCCCGCGTAACTCATCCAGGTTTAGCTCGGCGAGCGCCGCCCAGTATTCTTCGAAATAGTTTTGGGGAGGGTCGCGCTCCACTGGGTACGATGATGGACCAGGCGATGCAGCGACAGGAGACAGAGCGGACAGGTCTTCGCGAAATCCACTATCTCGAACTGCAGGTTTCGCGTGGCTGGGGCCTTCGTTAAGAATGCCGGCCGTTTGTAAACAGCCAGTCAGCAGTCCTACAAGGCTGGCGACCGTCCAGGCGTGAGTTCGCGCGCGGTAGAATCGGACCCAGCTCTCAAATCCCATCACGCCAACGGAGACCTGATGCATAAACGGCCCTCCCCGGAAGGATTCGGAGTCCAGTGTGCTGGTGGGCCGTCGCTGCTATCTCCGCTAACAGGGTTTGATGCTCAATCAGTGAAAAGGGTTTGACCGCTTGGCGCATCCGCGGTCACAGCTATTGAAAAACCGGCCAGACCAGACAGATTTTGCGCACATTCCCCGCTTGCGGAGAGGTCCGGCCATGCGAACCGACCGACGCATCCACTCCATCGACGTTACGCGCGGCGTCGTAATGGTCCTCATGGCCATCGATCACGTGCGCGTCTATGCGGGGGTGCCGCCTGGCGGTCCCAGGCCCGGGGTCTTCTTCACCCGCTGGATCACCAACTTCGTCGCACCGGCATTCGCCTTCCTGTCCGGCACGTCTGCGTACCTGCTCGGCCAGCGACTGGGGAATCGCAGAGCACTGTCGCGGTATCTCGTCACCCGAGGGCTGATACTCGTGCTACTCGAGCTCACGGTTATTCGGGTGGCGTGGACCTTCAACTTTGACTTCGGCCACTACCTCCTGGCCGGCGTCATCTGGATGCTCGGCTGGTGCATGGTGCTGCTTGCCGCCCTCGTCTGGTTGCCGATACCGGCTATCGGAGCATTTGGCGTGGCGGTGATCGCGCTCCACAACCTGATGGACTTGCTGCCACAAGCGACACTCACCACGCTCCAGGAAAGCTCGCTGAACTGGCTCTGGCAGATCCTCTACTTCGGCGGGCCGATCCAGCTCGGGCAGAATGGCCCGACGCTGATGGTGCTCTACTCCATAGTGCCGTGGATTGGCGTCATGGCGGCAGGTTATGCGTTTGGCGCCGTGATGACAATGGAGCCAGAGCGGCGAAGCAGGATTTGCGTCGCAGTCGGCGCGTCAGCGATCGTACTCTTTCTGCTGCTCCGAATGATCGATGGCTACGGCGATCCCCGTCATTGGCATGCAACCGCACCGACACCGATGCCCACTGCGTTTCGTTTCATCAACACGAGCAAGTATCCAGCATCGCTGCAGTTTCTGCTCATGACGCTAGGGCCGACGATCATCCTGCTTCCCCTCGCAGAACGAGCACGCGGCAAGATTGGAGAGATCCCTGAGATCTTCGGACGAGTGCCGATGTTCTACTACCTGATTCACATTCCGGCGATTCATCTCGCGGCGGTGATTGTCTCTCTGGTGCGCGAAGGAAGAGTTAATCCGTGGCTCTTCGCCAATCACCCGATGATGAATCCGCCGCCGCCCGAGGGTTACACCTGGAGTCTCGCGCTGCTCTACGCGGTGTTCTTCGTCGTCGTGGCAGTGCTATATGTGCCGTGCCGCTGGTATGCGCGAAGAAAGGCAACCAATCCGGCACCTTGGATGCGCTACATCTGAGCCGTACAAAGAGGCGCCGGTCAGAATCGAACTGACGAATAGCAGATTTGCAGTCTGCCGCCTTACCACTTGGCCACGGCGCCGTGCCACAAAGTTATCGGGTCCTGAGTCCCCAGAGCAATCTGGCGGCAAAGATGCCGAGCACCAATCCAGCGCCGAGAATAAGAACGAGCACGATGACGGCAATCGCCATGAGCCCGAGCACATTGTGTCGCTTGGGCGGAGCACTCCCGGTTGCGACTAGGTGACGTTCCAGGAGCGCCACATTCATCATGTTCGACTTCCACGCCGCGTCGAACAGGTCACCAACAGCCGGAATGGCCCCAAGTATTGTGTCGATGCCAATGTTTACCAGCATCCTTGCCAGTGTGAACGCCGGCACCTCTGCCCGTACTGCCTCGAGAACGATATAGCCCGACAGCACCGCGCCAATCAGATCGCCGATTCCCGGAATCAGTCCGACGATTGGATCAAATCCGATCTTCCACGGAGTCCCTGGAATCGAGATGGAGTTGTCGAGCAGCTTCGCCAATACCCGCACGCGCCTGGTCCGGCTCGCGGGGTCATCGGCGAGAATGCTCTGCCTCGCGGGAACGACGACCCGTGGGTTCGTCCTGCTCACCGTGACACCTTCGCCTCGAGCGCGGACATTCGCGTCGGTCCTGGATAGGGCTTGTCGCCCTTGATCGCGCCCCACAGGATGCGATTGAAGAGATCGTCGGGCGATGTGTCTTCTTTCTCGAGCGTCAGCTTCTTCGACGCCTCCGCCAGCGCGCCACGCTGCGGATTCTTCTCATCGAGTGGCACGCTCGATATCAACGGGGTATAAGGAGTCAGATCGGGCGTAGTCTCCCAGATCTCACGCAGCGGCCGGCCGTAGTAATCGAACTGCGACATCCTTCCCAAGCCAAGGATGTCCTCGATCGTCGCCACGACATCGGTGGTGTTCGCAAAGCGGTGAAAAACCTTGCCGCGGTTGTATGGAGAGATCACGAGCAGCGGCGAGCGGTGCGAATCGACATGATCGGGACCGTCCTGCGCATCGTCCTCGAGCACGAAAACAACAGTGTTCTTCCAGAACGGACTCTTCGACAGCGCCTCGATGATCCTTCCCAGCGCGAGATCGTTGTCCGCCATGTAGGCCCGCGGTGTCGGGCTTCCGGCACGCGCGCCTGAAGTATGATCATTCGGCAATGTCATTATCTCGAGCGCCGGCAACCTCCCCGCTCGCACGAATTCCTGAAGCTCTTTCAGCCAAGTATCGGTACGCGACTGATCGGTTATCTGCAGGTTGAATCCCGAATACGCGGTATTGGTGTGACCAACCAGGGCTGGTTTTGTCGCGACAAACGTGGGGCCATTTGGTCCAGGCGGCGCGTCCGGCTCATCTACGAACTCGCCGTAGTTCCTGTAGGTGATCCCCGCACGCTCCGCGAGATTCCACAGGTACCCGCTCGACGGCTCCGACACATCGTCATCCGGGATTTTGTTACGATTGGTTCCCTGGTAGTCGTAGGTCCGTCCCCGTGAGGAGTAGTTCGACGGTACCGTCTTTTCCACATAGTCCGTGACGTACGCCGCCGTCGACCAGTTGTGCCCATCCGGACTCACCTCGGCATTTACGAAAAACCTGTCGAAGATTCCGAACCGCTCCGCCAGAGCGTGATGGTTGGGCGATACCCTGCGCGGAAAGAAAACGAGCGACGAATCTCCGTCCGCCTGTTTGAGATCGCCGAAGACCTGATCGTACGTCCGGTTCTCCTTGATGATGTAGATCACGTGCTCGAACGGCGGATACTTTTTCTCCTGCTGCGCGGAATTCCATCCGTTCGCTGAAGCAACACGATTGGAGAATCCGTCGAGCTCCCCACCGCTTACTGTGGTCGCGGGGACGATCGTCAAGGTGCCGTTGATCTGCCCGAGCGTATAGTCGGGAGTATGAGCCGGCATATGCTGGCCCGGTTGCCAGTGCCCGACGTTGGACCCAGTGCCGCGCCCTTTGCCATTCACGACAATGATATCGCTCCCGTCCACCGCGATTGCCGACGGGTACCATCCAACCGGAATCCTTCCGACCAGCGCGTCATTCCCTGCGGCGGCGGAAACTCCGGAGACTGCCGCCGAGAGATTGAATACGGCGACGGCATTGTTGTCGGCCTCGGCCACGAAGAGTCTCGTCCCGTCCGGCGAAAGCGCCAGCGCGTTGGGCGTGCTGCCCTCACCTGTCGCCGCGGGCGAAGCATCACTGAGCGTGGCGACAACGCGCTGATTGCGGGTGTCGATGACACTCACCTTGTCCGTGCTTCCCGAGGCGGCGAAAAGCCGCGTTCCCTCCGCATTGAGCAACAACGCCGACGGATGCCTTCCCACTTTGATCTCTCGTCCGTCGCCTAGGGCACCATTCGCCAGCGCCGGAAATGCCGACACCGTCCACCCATTCCACCCGGAGACATAAACCGTTCCATCGGACCCGGTCAGGACTCCGTAGGGATATCGCCCCGTCGCCAGCCGCTGTACGACGCGTCGCGCGGCAAGGTCCACGACCGCGAGTGAATCCCCCAGGTTCTCCGCGACATAGAGCGTTCGTCCATCGCGCGAGATCGCTATTCCCGCCGGATACCTGGTACCGCTCTTTTCTTTCTCCTTCACCGCCAACGCAATGGAGTCCGCGAGCGTCGCCTGTTCATCACGCCAGTTGAACCGGTAGATCACATCCTCGTTTCCACCCGACACGTACAACGATTTTCCGTCCGGGCTGAAGGTGACACCGAGAAACACGGCGGGAAGCGAAATTGTTTGCAGCACCCGTCCGGATGCCCGGTCGACGACCTGGATGCCTTGCTCCCTCCAGCCGTTGAGGAGGACGATCACGCGATTCTTTTCCGGTGAGAGGGTCATAGCCAGCGGCATCGAGCCCAGATCATACGAGACGCCGGCCGGATCGAGCGGCGCCCCCGTTGGAAGACGCCGCGCTCCCGACGGATCCTGGGCCGAGATACCAGCTTTAACTTGTGGAGACGGCGAGCCGCACGAGCTCGCGACGAGCGTCAGTGCAAATAGACGGGTAAGTGTCGAGTTCATCCGGCGAAAGATGGCATTGACACCCGATTCTGCCAGTCTGATAATCCGCGAATGGGTACCACTTTGGTAAAGCCCCGGATTGTCCCCGCGAAGAAGAAGGACATCCCGCTAATTCATGAGCTCATTCTCGAGCTCGCCGAATACGAGCGCGCCCTTCCGGGGGAAGCGCCCGTTACCGAGAAGGATCTGGCTCAAACCCTGTTCGGCAAGCAACCCGCTGCGGAAGTCCTCATCGCCTTCCTCGGCGACAAGCCTGCCGGGTTCGCCCTTTTCTTCCACAACTATTCGACCTGGCTTGGCAAGCGTGGAATCTATCTGGAGGACCTTTTCGTCCGACTGCACGCGCGGAAGCATGGCGTCGGCTTTGCCCTGCTGCGCGAGCTCGCGCGCATCGCAATCCAGCGTGATTGCGGCCGTTTGGACTGGTCCGTGCTCACATGGAACGAGCTTGCGATAAACTTCTACAAACGGATTGGAGCCAGGCCGATGGACGACTGGAAGACATTCAGGCTTGCGGGTGACGCGCTTGCCCACGTAGCCGGCGCGGAGAAATGATCTGATCTACGGTCGTAGACCGCGGCAGTTGTTCGTCGTCTGGGGCGTGTCGCTGCTATCGATCGGCCTGATCTATTGGCTCGAGATCAGCGCGCCGGCGCTACACGAACTGCTGATTCCCTTTTATTGGATCATACTTGCTCTCGCATTCTATCTCACCTGGCGGTGGTTGCGCGCGCGTTCGCGCAAGGATCGAAGAGGACAGGATCGCAGGCGCATCGATCGCCGCGATCAGAACGACACTACTTCGTCCTGAGAATCGATAGAGCGAAACCGGCTGGCACCGGCGCGCCGCGCGAGGCAATGCGGCCGCCTCCAATTGCGTTAGCCGCTACGCCAAAGCGCAGGTAGGCGGCCGAGCCATCCCCAATGCCGACCGATGTGACGCTAGTCGGATCGAGCTGCTGTGCAGCCAGCGCCCACACGCCTTCATTCGCGGCGGAAATCATCGACCGGATATTCCAGCTCGGATCCATGTCTACGGACTGGATTCCTGGAATGAAGTCATCCGCATAGTTGGATACGCTCCAGTCGCGAACCCACGCGCTGAGATCGGGCGTTATCGCGCGCGCGAGGTTCGACACGCCGTGGATCCCGGCTGGCGGGTTGGCGAGCTGGAACCATAACTGGCTTTCGGTGCCCGCACGCCGGTCAGCAGCGTACCGGAGAAAAGACCAGATGGCGCCTCGCGTGGTGATGTTGGCGTTGTTCGCATAGGGAGAATTGGTGAGTGTATTCGTAAGGAACTCGCGGAAGCGCCGAAAGTTCTGGACGCCAAAGTTGTCGAATGCGGCCTGGGTTTTCTGCGATGACTGAATCACCTGGTAGGTGATGTTCTGTCCCGGCGTGAGTCCACCCGCCCGGTAGAACGTCAGCTCCTCCGCTTCGTGCGCGAGGCCCTCGTCGAGAAAAGTGTCCTCGAACGTAGCCGAGCCGTTCAGGTAGAGATGGCGCGACGCATTTATCAGGTGCTGAAACTCGTGCGCAAGGGTCCCCACCGTCACTGTTCTCACGAAATCGGCGCTGCGCACATTCTGATTCACAATTCCAGTGGGGTCGGGGACGAGAAGGTAGAACATTTCCGCGAAATTGCTCGTCGCGCAGCCCTCAACAGTTCCAGCTGTCGTGGTTGGGAAGAGATCCCGGCTGAAAAAGAATCCGCCGACGTAGAAATTCTGGCTCGGAGGCGTCAGCTCATTTACGGCACGGGTGAAGAACAGGATCACGTGCTGGTTTTTATCGATGTCGGTCGGAGCACCGAAATTGAGAGTGTCGACCGGGTAGACGAGCGTATCGAACGTAGTCCCGAAATACTGAAAGTCCTCCGTCGTCAAGCCGTCACTGGGGTTGGCCGTGTCACTCACCACTATCGCGCGGTTGGAGATTGCGACGACGCGCCCCGTCCTGATGTTGGCGTTTGCACAAGCCGACGAGGAGTTCGAGTTGAAATTCATCAGATCACCGACCTGGGGAATGGCAACCGATAGACTGAATCGACCAGCGTTCTCCTGCCTGGCACTCCTAGCGCGTGGAATCAGCGGTGTCAGCTCGACCAGCGACCGCTCCCTTAGCGCCGCCTCGAACGCATCATCCTTCCTGAGCGGGGTGGGCCCGGTCGGCTGCATCAGCTGCAGGCGCGGGTCGATGATTCGGTTCGAGACCGCGGCGATGGTAGTGCTGCCCGTGAAGATCGAAAGCCGCAGCAGTGATCCACTGAAGTCGGAGTAGAACGGCACCGCGATGAACTCCGCGCCGGCAGCTGTCCCCTGCACGCAGAATTCCGAGGCCGCGGTACCGGAAAGCAATGCGATTTCACCAACGGCCAGATTGAATGCGCTGGAGCCCGTTGGACACGGTGGGCCGAGAACGATGATCGTGCCCGTCTTGACGATCGAGCCAGCCGTCGCGCGAACGATAGTAGTCGTGTCCGAGGCACGCGCGGTAAGTATAGCTCCGGCGCCGAAGTTATCGGCTGTCACGATAGACGTGTCAGCGGACTCGACAGTGGACCCGACCAGAACGCTGTTTCCGAACCTGTCAGCCGCACGTGCGTTGAGCCGGAAGACATCGCCAATTCCAAGTAGTCGGACCGTGTCTCGGGAAAGGATTATCTGTGCGAGAGGGCCGGGGATCGCGATCGCGGTGAAAGTGACGGGACTGAGCCCCGCAACAGTTGCGGTCGCTGACTGAGTTCCAGCGACTGGGCCCAGGGTCCATTCCACCATCGCCAGACCACTTGCATCGGTGAGCGAGGAAGACGCGCTGAGCGCGCCCGCTGATGTGTTCCAGGCGATCGCAACGCCGGCCAGATTCCGACCCTGGGAATCCGAGACCCTGATCGTCAGCGGCTGTCCGAGCTTGCTCCCGACTTCCGCCGTTCCTTGCGCGTTTCCCGGCACGGGAACGATGCTCGCTGGAGGTCCAGCTTTCGGGCCGGATGCATCCCCGCACGCAATCATCTGAGCGATGACCATGGCACCGAGGAGAGCAATCAATCCTGGAGCAACCCGCATGTCTGCCGTAACGAACTCTAAGCCGAATGTACGCCTAACCCCGTCCGCTCTACCTATCGGGATAAGCTACCAGTGGGTAACACTCGCCGCTTGCGCACTCGGTAACATCCGCCGTTCGCTGGGTGACGCTCGCCGCTGGAGGCTATCCCGCGCGAGGTTCGTCGCGATCCCCGGATCCTAATGGACGAGATTTACGCTCCGATCCAGGGCCGGTCCGGCTTTTCGTCTCGTCGCCCACGTCGGCAAGCTCAGAGAGTTTCTCGATGAAAATCTGCGTCAGCTCATCGACTCTGTCGCGTACCATTGTGTCGCCGGCACGCGAGAGGGTGGCCGCGCGATGTGTGACGTCGTCGATCGCCGCGCGCACAGTGGGTGCGCCTTCAACCGCGAGCAGCCGCGAAATTGCAATCGACGGGGCGATCTCTCCCGTCAGACATTGCACAAGAATTGCCCGAATCGCCGGCGGTTGCAGGCCTTCTGTGAGACGAGTGATGGCTTCCGCTTCCATTCCGGTGCGACTGCTCATGTCAGTGCGATTTGAGATAGACGGCTATAGCTCGATCGACGCGTTGATTCTCTGGCACAACACGCGCCAGCCGGTCTGGAGCCACATACGACAACACAAAAACGAGGACGGAATGGCTACACGAAAACCCTCAGGCCGCGGGAAATACGGTAAGGCAGCCTCGAAGCGCGTCGAGAGCGCGATGCGTCGGAGGAAGAAGGGGACGCTCAAATCCGGCAGGACTGGAAGAACCGTGAAGAGCCGGAAGCAGGCAATTGCAATAGGTTTGTCCGAAGCGCGAAAAAGAGGAGCAAAGGTCCCTCGCAAACCCGGGGGACGAAAGCGTTCGGGCGGAAGAAAGCGGTCGAGCCGCTGACGGGCTGATCATTAGGTAAGTAGCTAACTCGGCTGCTGCTTCCCGTGAAATGCGCCTCCCCAATCGGGTTTTCTGATCCGGAGCGGGTGCCACTTTGCCTCGCATCTTCGCCTCAGTACTTGGCGAGGTAGTTATCGAGCTCCCATGACGAGACCTGCGTGATGTACTCCTGCCACTCGAGGCGCTTCGCGGCGAGAAACTGTGTCGCGATATGCTCGCCCAGAGCTTCGGTGATCACATCGTCCTTCTCCAGCTCGTTGCACGCTTCCCCGAGATTGTGCGGCAGGTCGTCGATCCGGAGGCGACGCTTCTCACGGTGCGACATCTCCCAGATGTTGGAGTTGACCGGCTCGCGCGCATCGGCCTTGGTCGCGATGCCATCGAGTCCAGCCGCCAGCTGCACTGCGAGCGCGAGATAGGGATTCGCGGAGGGATCTGGAATTCGCAGCTCTATTCTGGTCCCTAAGCCACGACGATCAGGAATCCGGATCATCGGCGATCGGTTGCGCATCGACCAGGCTACGTTGATCGGTGCTTCAAAACCTGGGACGAGTCTCTTGTAGGAGTTGACGAGAGGGTTTGTTATCGCGGTAAAGCCGCGCGCGTGTCGAAGCAGCCCGCCGATGTAATGGAGCGCCGTGGTCGAGAGCTCCCATTCCGAGTTTTCGTCCCAGAAGGCGTTATCCCTCCCGCGGAAAAGCGATTGATGGGTGTGCATGCCGCTGCCATTCTGTCCGAAGATCGGCTTCGGCATAAACGACGCGGTAAGGCCGAAGGTCCGGGCGATGTACTTCACCACGAACCGGAATGTCGCGATGTTGTCCGCCGTCTTCAGCGCTTCGGCGTATCTGAAGTCAATCTCATGCTGGCCGTGCGCGACTTCGTGGTGCGCCGCTTCCACCTCGAATCCCATCCGCTCGAGGACATCGACGATCGCACGGCGCGCATCTTCGCCGAGATCGGCCGGCGCGAGATCGAAATACGATCCCACGTCGTGCGTGATCGTTGAAGGCTCCTCGTCCGGCCGCGGCTTGAACATGAAGAACTCGGCTTCCATCCCCGCGTTCATGGTGTAGCCAAGTTTGGCCGCGCGTGCGATCATTCTTTTGAGCACCCCGCGCGGATCTCCGGCGAAGGGCTTCCCGTCCGGAGTATTTATGTCGCAGATCAGTCTCGCGACCCGACTCTTCTCATCGCCCCAGGGAAATATCTGAAACGTGCCCAGGTCCGGAGCCAGCAACATGTCCGATTCCTCGATCCGGACGAATCCCTCAATCGAAGAACCATCGAACATGATGTCCCCCGCCAGTGCTTTCTCGAATTGTGACGCGGGTAACTCAACGTTCTTGTTGATGCCGAGGATGTCCGTGAATTGCAGTCTGAGGAAGCGGACGTTGTTGGCGGCGGCGAGCTCCAGGATGTCTTTGGCGGTTGCGCCTGAGGTATCAGGAATCTGGGAGCGAGGTCGGGGCATGGGCTCAACGTAGCCCTGTTGGCATTTTTTTGCAAATCATGCACGAGAACGAGCCAGTTCCTTGCGTTTCGTGGCTCGCATAGCGAATTTGGTCGATCAATTGTGCAGGCAATGCACTTTTTTACATCTCATCAGCGCAGACACCCATGACAGCCGCTATCACTCCGCGTAAAGCTCTTCTGAACGAAATCTCCAGCCGCGAGCCCCGAATCGCCCGCGGCTTCAGCAAGGACGGAATACCTGGGCCGACTTCCCAGTACTTCGGCGTCAACATCCTTGGCGTGAGGCAGTTGCGCGACAAGCTTCCGAAAGAAGTCTTCGCCAGCCTCGCTGCATCAATTCGGCACGGCAAGAAGCTCGATCGCGCCATCGCTCCAGTCGTTGCGCAGGTCATCAAGGAGTGGGCGATCTCGCGTGGTGTGACGCACTTCACGCACTGGTTCCAGCCCCAGACCGGACTCACCGCGGAAAAGCACGACGCGTTCTTCGCCTTCGATGACGACCGACAGCCGATGGAATCTTTTACCGGCGACCAACTCATTCAGAGCGAGCCCGACGCATCGAGCTTTCCCTCCGGCGGACTACGGGCGACCTGGGAAGCACGTGGTTACACGGCGTGGAATCCGGCCAGTCCGGTCTTCATCGTCGAGTCAACAGGCGCCCGGACTCTTTGTATTCCCTCGGTATTCATCGGCTACAATGGCGAAGCACTCGATGAAATGACCCCACTGCTCAGAAGCTCAGATGTGCTGTCGCAAAAGTCGATCGAGCTGCTCGAGCTGCTCGGCGACAAGGGTGTACAGCGCGTCTTCACGACGCTTGGACCCGAGCAGGAGTATTTCCTCATCGATCGCGCGCACTTCGGGATGCGCCCGGATCTGGTGATGGGCGGCCGCACTCTCATTGGCGCCCCGCCACCGCGCGGTCAGCAGCTCGAGGACCACTATTTCGGCGGAATCCCGGAACGGATCCAGGGATGTATTTCCGAAGCCGAGTTCGAGCTGTACAAACTGGGAGTGCCGATTACCACTCGTCACAACGAAGTCGCGCCCTGCCAGTTCGAGATGGCGCCCTACTTCGAGGAAACCGATCTCGCCGTCGATCACAACATGCTTGTGATGGCGACGCTTCGGCGGGTAGCGCTCAGGCACGGCCTCCAGGCCCTTTTGCACGAGAAACCATTCGCGGGCATCAACGGCTCTGGAAAGCATTGCAACTGGTCGATGTCAGTGATTGCCGATTCGCCGGAGCTGGACGGATTGAATCTCCTCAAACCTGGAAAGACGCCCCACCAGAACATTCGCTTCCTCGCCTTCCTCGCCGCCGTGCTCAAGGGGGTCCATAAGCACTCGGGCTTGCTCCGCGCCGGCATCGCCACCTCCGGCAACGAGCATCGGCTCGGTGCCAACGAAGCGCCGCCCGCTATCATTTCCGTTTTTATGGGCGACATGCTCACCAAGGTCATCGAGGAGATCGCCGCCGGAAAGAGCTCCGCCTCCGCCGACGAGCAGATGATCAAGCTCGGAGTCGCGAAGCTGCCGGAAGTTCAACGTGACAACACCGATCGCAACCGCACTTCTCCCTTCGCGTTCACCGGACAGAAGTTCGAGTTCCGCGCCGTCGGATCATCAGCCTCGATTGCGTTCCCCGTCGCACTACTTAATACCGCCGTCGCGGACGCTATTAGCGAGATCACTGATGCGTTACGGGAGACTCTCAAGAAGACCAAGTCCGTGGACGACGCTGTGCTCAAGGTCGTTCGAGAGGCCTTCAAGGAATCGACGCCGGTTCGCTTCGAGGGCAACAACTATTCCGAAGATTGGGTGAAGGAAGCCAAGAAGCGTGGCCTTCCAAATCTCCGCCGTACTCCGGAGGCGTTGAAGGAGCTGGTATCGAAGCAGTCACGCGTGCTCCTCACCAAGCTAGGCGTTCTTACCAAGGAGGAGCTGGAGTCCCGCTATCACGTTCGCGTCGAGCGATATGTGAAGGATATGCTGATCGAGCTGCACACCATGCGTGAGATTGTGGACACCCTCGTGATTCCCGCCGCGTACGGGTACCTCAATCTGCTGTCCGAAGCAGCTTCACAGTCAAAGACGGCGGGTATCGCGGTGATTCCGCAGGTGACCACGGCAAATCAGGTGGGCGAGCTGGTGCAGGAGCTCCAGGAATTTCGCGAAGACCTGAGCGACGTCATCGCTCGTGTCGAGGCGAAGCACGACGATCCGACCGGCCAGGCGGAGATGCTCACCTCGGAGGGAGCCGATACAATGGCGGAAGTTCGAAAGGTCTGCGACGCACTGGAGCTTTCGGTCGGAGACGATTACTGGCCACTGCCGAAGTATAGGGAGATGCTCTTCCCGGTTTGAACTACAACTTACGACTACCGGCCGGGGGCTGCCGGCCGGCCGGCTCTTGGCCGCGTGCTGGCTGTTCGTGCGCGCTGATTATGGACAGTGGGCTGAAGAAAGTGATGACGTCGGCGCACACCCCTGCGCCAGCTCGCGCGCTTCAAATGCCCGCCCGGAGCCGACCGCCGACCCGCCGACTGCCCTCGGCCGGTAGTCGTAAGTTGTAGTTGCAGTCCCAGACTTACCGCGATGCATCCCAGTCAGCGTCCGACTAATTTCAGCCGCATGACATCGCCTCCCGCTTCATCGGATTCCAAGGCGGCCTGCCCAGCGTGTGGCGCTGCCGCCACTGGTAGGTACTGCGCGAATTGTGGCACCCCACTGGCGGGGGCGACGTGCACCTCGTGCGCAGCCGATCTAAGCCCGGGAGCCAAATTCTGCCACCGCTGCGGCACTTCGGTTGGAAGCACCGCATCGACACGAGAATCGAGAACGAACGCGCTTCCGTGGATCGTCGCCGCCCTCGCCTTTCTCGCTCTGTTCGCGATGGCGGCCGGTCGTGGCTTCAATGCCCGTCGCGGCAGCACCGTTGACGGTTCGCAAAATGCGTTACCGCAGGTTGGACTCGACGATCGCGGAGTCGCAACGGATGATCAATCCGCCGAAGTTCGCGCCCCCGACATCTCGAGCCTGTCGCCGCAGGAGCGCGCCGACCGCCTCTATAACCGCGTTATGCTGCTCGCCAGCCAGGGAAAGATCGACAGCGTCCAGTTCTTCGCGCCCATGGCTCTGACCGCGTATCAGATGCTCTCGCCGCTCAACGCGGACCAGCGTTATGACATGGGACGGATCGGCGAGGTCGTGGGAGCATTACCACTTGCCAAGGCCCAGGCGGACAGCATTCTGCGCGAGAATCCGAACCACCTGCTCGGACTAATTCTGGAGGCGCGCCTCGCCACGCTGGCCGGCGACACTACTGAGCTCCATTCCTATGAGCATAGGCTGATCGCCGCGCAAAAAGCGGAGCTCGCAAAGAAACGCGACGAATACATACGGCACCAGGACGACATCACGAACGCTCTATCGCAGGCAAGAAAAAGCCTTGGAATGAAGTCATGACCTCGCCCAGCACGATTCATCTGGCCCACAGCCCTGACTCGGACGACGCATTCATGTTCTACGCGCTCGCCGACGGACAGATCGATACGCAGGGAATCAGCTACGTCCACGAGCTCCAGGATATCGAGACGTTGAACGGTCGCGCCTTGCGCGGAGAGCTCGATGTGACCGCCGTCTCGATTCACGCCTACGCGTATCTCTCCGAGCTGTATGCTCTGCTCCCCCACGGCGCATCGATGGGCGATGGTTACGGGCCCATGCTCGTGTCGAAGCACCCGATGACACACGAAGACATCGCTGGCAAGCGAGTGGCGGTGCCGGGAATGATGACGAGCGCGTACCTGGCGCTGAAGCTTTTTCAGCCGGATTTCGTTCCGGTCGTTGTCCCCTTCGATCAGATCGAGCAGGCGGTGATCCGTGGCGACGTCGACGCGGGGTTGCTGATTCACGAAGGTCAGCTCACCTACAAAGACGACGGACTTCATCTCGTCGCCGACATGGGCGCGTGGTGGCTTGAGAAAACGGGCCTGCCACTTCCGCTCGGCGGTAACGTCATTCGGAAGACGATGCCGCGCGACGTCCAGAAGAAAGTCTCGCGGCATCTTCGGGAGAGCATCGCGTACGGCCTCGATCACCGCAACAGCGCTCTGGACCATGCGATGCGCTTTGCGCGTGGCCTCGACAGAAGCAAGGCTGACACGTTCGTCGGGATGTACGTGAATGACTGGACGCTCGATTACGGCGAGCGCGGCCGGGCGGCAATCCGGCTCTTCCTCGAGGAAGGCGTCAGGTCCGGCGTGATAACGCGTCCGGTGACGGTGGAGTTCATTGACGACTGAGCTCGTCGCCGAGCTCGAGCGCCGCGCCGCACGATTCGCGGCGGTCGCGACGGTGCAGCAAGCCATCTCGGCTACAATCTCGCTGAATGAGGCGTACCGCGAGATCTACAAGGCGGTCGCTTCGGTGGTGGATGCTCCATGCTTTGCGCTCATGATCGCCGATCCGACGAGCGAAAAGTTCAACGCGCAGTGCATCATCGTCGATTCCGTGGAGCGCGAAGGAGAAGGCGTGCTCGATTTCCCGAACGGGACCGAGACGATCGCCAAGGTCTTTCGGACGGCGGCACCGATCATTTCCTCAAAGCCGGAGCGTTGGTGGAAGGGAACGATCTTCCAGGTTGCCTCGAAACGGGAAGTAAAGAGCGAGATTACCGCGCCACTCACCTACCACGACCGGACCGTGGGAGTGATGCAGGTTCTCTCTTACAAGACAAACGCCTACGACGCGCACGATCTCGACCTCATCATGCTGATCGCGCGTCAGGCGGCCGTTGCTATCGAAAACGCGCGACTCTTCGATGCGCAGCGCAATGAGCAGAAGCAGACCGAAGCCGCAGCCGAGATCGCGCGCGTAGCGCTGCGCAAAGTGACCGTCGCGCAGGCGAGTCACGACATCCTCGACATTCTCGACGACGTCGTCCCGTCGAGTGGAAAGGCAATCGGCATTATCTCCTCCGATGGAAACACTGTCACCTGTGTCGCCGCCTGTGGAACGTGCGAGCCGATGGAGGGCATCACAGGGCCGGTCGAGAGTAGCGCGGTTCGTGCAGCCTGGGCGAAGGACGAGCCGATCTTCATCGAAAATCTGCGGGAGAAAGCTCACAATCCGGAGCAGGTTCCCGAGGAGCCGGCCATCACGATCCCACTCATTGCGAGCACTCGTCGACTGGGTGTTCTGATCGTGACGTCCGATACGGCGCAACTACAGACCGGTCCGCATGTCGATGCATTGTTGCGCCTCGCGCCGGCTGTCGCGCTCGCGATCGATGTACTGCTACTCAGCGAAGACGAGCAACGAACCCACGCGCGCGAGCGGACACTCGCCGCGGCACTGGCGACCATGGATCAGCCCGTGCTGATACTTGGCGTCGATGCAAAGGTTCAATACGCCAACGCCGCCGCTATCAAGGAATATCGTTACGAGCCAAACGAGATCGCCGGTCTGTCCGTTGACGACTTCGTCGTTGCCTCAGCCCAGCTCTCTCCCCGCCAGACGATTCCCGCGATCCCGCCAGACCTTCCACTCTGGACCGGTGAGCACGTTCATCGAAGAAAGGATGGGACCGAGTTCCCGGCGGCCGTGACGCTGAGCCACATCCGCGACGCAACCGACAACATCGTCGGACTGGTGATCGGTATCAGAAATCTCACCGAGGAAAGAATGGTCGCTGACCACCTCGGGCGGACCGAGAAGCTCGCCGCCATCGGCGAGCTCGTCGCCGGCGTCGCGCACGAGCTAAATAATCCCCTCACTGGCATCTCGACTTTCGCGCAGCTCCTCCTCGAAGACAATCTGCAGGGTGAGCAATTCGAGTCGGTGAGTCTGATCAAGCGCGAAGCTGATCGTGCTATCGGCGTGATTCGAGATCTCCTGCTCTTCGCGCGCAAGACCGATGCGCGCGACGTTCCGGTCGACATCAACACCATCGTCAAGCACACCGTGCGGCTTCGCGCGCTCGCGTCCCGATCGAGTGGCATCGAGGTTCACATGCGTCTCGATGAATCGAATCCCCGGACTCGCGGCGATGAACAGAAGCTGCAGCAGGTGCTCCTCAATCTTCTGGTGAACGCCGAGGCGGCAATGGGAGAAGCCAGGCTCCGTCACCTGTCGCTGGTGACGCAGCGCAAACACGGCATGGTACAGATTATCATTTCTGACACCGGACACGGAATGCCGGCGGCTGTGAGCCAGCGCGTGTTCGAGCCTTTCTTCACGACCAAGCCTCCCGGCGAGGGAACCGGACTGGGCCTCAGCGTGAGCTACGGCATCATCCAGGCGCACGAAGGAACGATCTCGGTGGAAAGCACCCCCGAAGTCGGAACGACGTTCACGATTCTTCTCCCGCTCTACAGCGAGGGTAAGAAGTGACTCGGATTCTCATCGTCGATGACGAGGAGACCATACGCCTCGCACTGCGTAAATTCCTTCGCTCCCGCGGCTACGAGGTGGAGATCGCCGGATCCGGCGATCACGCGCTCCAGATTCTGGACAAGGAATCCTTCTCTCTCATGCTATGTGATGTGCGCATGCCCGGAATGACCGGCGTCCAGATCGTTCCACAGGCGATAAACCGCGATCAGGACCTTGCGATCATCATGCTGACCGCGGTCAACGATGCCGCCACCGCAACGGAGGTGTTGTCTTCCGGTGCGACGGACTACCTGATGAAGCCCGTCGAACTCGCGGACCTGCAGCAGGCCGTCGATCGCGCTCTCCACAAGCGCTCGGAGCTGATAGAACAGCGCCGCCTCGACAAGCTCATTCGCGAAGAGGTTGCCCTCCGCACCGCGGAGCTCGAGCGGGAGAAGGAATCCCTACGGCTGATGTCCATAAGCATCGCCGAGACACTCATCAACGCCATGGAAGCAAAGGATCTCTACCTCAGAGGGCATTCCCAGCGTGTAGCCGAGCTGGCCGGGCAACTCGCGCAGGAGCTGGGCCTTGGGGAAAACGTGTGTGAGGACCTAAGAGTTGCAGGCCGCCTTCATGATGTCGGCAAGATTGGAATCCGCGAGGCAATCCTCAACAAACCCGGACGATTGACTCCCGATGAGTTCGAGCACGTCAAGCAGCACGTACGGATAGGGCTCGACATCCTCGCTCCCCTCTTTCACATCAAGCAGCCGCTCAAGTACGTCGAACACCACCACGAGCGTTGGGACGGGGTCGGCTACCCGCTCGGTCTGTCGGGCGAAGACATTCCTTTGGGCGCCAGAATCCTTTGCGCAGCCGATACATTCGACGCACTCACCTCCAAGCGCGCCTACCGCGAACCGTTGGAGCCATTGGCAGCCCTTGAGCATCTCCGGGTCGACTCTGGAAAGCAGTTCGACCCGGGTGTTTACGAAGCGCTGGTCAGCGTGATAACAAGACGAGTGGCTTCTCAATCCACCGAAGCAGGTGAGGTGTGGAAAGCTGCTCCTTGACGTCGCGTCACCGGAGTTGTATTCGGTGTCAACATGTGGAGAAGCTTTCGGCGCACAAGGCACGCGACGTGCAGCGGGCGAAAGTCAGAAATGCCGCGCTACTCAGTGCGAGTGCTGACATTCTATGGGAGGACTAATGCCGAGCGGTGAATCAGTGGAGCCATTGCGTTTTGCGGACGACGACGACCCGGATGATCTCGGTGGCTTCAGTCGCGGCAAGCGTTCCTACGACGATGACGACGATGAGGATGGTGGCTGGGCGATCAATGAGGATCACAGCGATCGCCTTTGGGACAGCGCTGAAGACGCGGATGATGACGAAGAGGCCGATTCCGATGCGACAGTCGTAAGCGAGGGCGAAGAGGACGAAGAAGACGAAGAGGAGGATCTCTTCGGGGGAGGGGCTCCAAGAGGAAGAAGGGGCCGGCCCAAGGGATCTGGAAAGAAGCAGGAGTCGACTCTCACCGGCGGTGGCCTCGGGAGCCCCGGCAGCGGTACCGGCGGAAGCCCGAGCGGCAGCTCAGGTTTTGGTAGCTCGTCGACAGGGGCGAGCACCGGGTTCGGAGCGGTCAGTAGCTCGGCAGGGGCGGCGCGTACCAGCTCATTTGGCGGCGGAGCAGCTCCACCAGTCAGTTGGCCGGCGCCTACGTCCACTTCCGGAGGCCGCACTGCACCCAGAAAGGCGGCCGGTGGTTCAAAAAAGAAGGCCGCCAAGAGCTCGTCCAAGTCTTCAGGCAAAAAGAAATCGGCTAAAAAGAAGGCCGGTGGAGGTCGGAAAACCGCCAGGAAGGCCGCCGGACGCAAAGGCGCCGCTCGAAAAGCAAGTAGCCGGAAGGCCTCCAAAGGGGGGTCCAAGGCGCGCGGACGGAGCGGCGGGAGCCGCAAACGTTCGAGTTCGAGGAAGCGCTAGGGGTAGCAGATTTTCCTTCCCCCGTGCGCAGTGCCCGAGGCGCGGTTACTCTCAAGTAACCGCGCTTTTTCCTTGACCGACCGATGTGAGGAGCGATGCAGGAGAACGACGAGCGAGAAGGGCCTTGGCGAAGAATACTTCTGTCCGGCGGTGCCATCCTTGGCGCTGCAGCTGCCTATAATGCGTTTGCGCGGAAGGGCGTCGACCAGCTCACCAACCTGATAGGTGGTGAAGAAGGCGGCTTCGATTGGAGAGACAGAAGGGTCGCGTTCACCAAGCGCGGCAACGGTCCTCCGATTCTCCTGATCCACGGCATTCATGCGTCCGCCTGGTCGTACGAATGGAGAAACAACGTCGACGCGCTCGCGCAAACGAACACCGTCTACACGCTAGACCTTCTCGGTTTCGGGATGTCCGATCGCCCCGCAATCCGCTACTCGGCGCGTCTCTACATCTCGCTCATCTCCGATTTCGTGAGCAGAGTCATCGACGAGCCCACGGTTCTCGTAGCGTCTTCTCTCTCGGGTGCGTATGCGATTGTTCTCGCGGCGCGCGATCCGCACCGCTTCCCAGCCGTAGCTCTCATCGCGCCATCGGGTCTGGTGCGTCTCAACGAGCCCGTAGGTCTGGGCGGTGAAGCAAGCCGGCTCGCCGTCGACACGCCGATCGCCGGCACTGCCATGTTCAACGCCCTCGTTTCGCGGCCGCAGCTTCGGCGCAATCTGAATAACGCATACTCGAACGATTCGCTCGTCACGCGCGATCTGGTCGAGATCCATTACGCGACTTCGCATCAGCGAGGCGCCCGTCACGCGCCGGCCGCATTCCTGTCAGGCCATCTCAACATCGACGTGCGACACGCCTTGCGGCGTCTCAGTCAGCCTGCACTGCTCGTATGGGGCGAACAGGGATCGATCGCGCCTGTCGAAGAATTTCGCGGCTTCCGCGAGATCAAGCGCGATTTCGAAATCTCAGTTTTGTCTCCCGCGGGCGACCTTCCGCACGACGAGCGAGCCGAGGACTTTAATGTTATCCTATCCACATGGCTGAATCGCCTGTCGCTCTCCTCCGCGCCCACGCTCGACACGCTCCCTGGAACGCCCGTGGGCTTGCAGCCCACGCAACATCTCTTGTAGACGCAGCCGGAGTCCGACCAACCAATGCTTCAGCGCGAGCGGCGCCGAGCGCTCGAGCGGTTCGATTCTACGTAGCCAGTGGATTGCTCGACCGGCCCGAGGGGACAGGCACCGGGGCGACTTACGGATACCGCCATCTTCTGCAGCTGCTGTCCATCAAGATCCGTCAGCGCGAGGGGCAGAGCCTCGACACGATCCGTGGTGAGATGCGCGACGTCACCGGCGATGCGCTCGAGCGAAAGATCGCGCTGTCTCTTGCGCCCGCACTCGGCTCCGGTGCTCATGAAGCTGTCGCCCACGACGAAGATATTTCGCTTCGCTGGCACCGTCTTCCCGTCGCCGACGGAATCGAGCTACATGTTCGTGAGGATTCTCCCGCTGCCCGCGAGGAGGCTGTGATCGCAATGCGCGAAGCCGTCCGCGCGGCGCTTGGCCGCGGCGATATTCGCTGACCTCCTACATCAGATAGCGCGCTGACTTCTCCCCGCGCAGATGCTCGATCAGAGCTTTCTTCGCCGACGCAGTTTCTTCAGGCGATAGCCAGTCAGCCACGGAGAAGCGACGCCCCCGCCCTTCCGCGGCAATCGCGATGCGGCCACCACGCGTTACGAGAAGCGCGCCGGATCCACGTGGCCTGGATAGCGGATCCCTGTCGACCAGCTCCAGCGGAAGATTGTAGATGTTCGCTGGATCGCTCGCCGCCATGACCACGAAGCTCGCCGATGATTGGTCTTCGCCGGCCACCGCCCGAAGCCATTCGACCGCGTCGGGGAGAGCGAACTGCGCGCCCCCAAGACCCTTAACGAAGTACCCCCGCCGCACTTCTCCACGATACTCGAGACGTTTGAGCTCCCGATAGATCAACCGCCACGATACCGGAGGACGCTCACGTCGCCACCAGTCGCGTGAGACTATGCCGTAGCGCACCAGCCACTGACGCGCGATTCTCTCCGCGCGCTCTTCTTCGGGAAGATCGGGTCCCATATTCCCCCGTCGCCGCACGAGCGACCAGCGACCGGTCCAGCCACTCGTCGCCGCTCCAGGCCGGTCCGGTCGTCTCCACTTCGGGAGTCTTCTCACATTCGGACGGCTCCGTGTGAATCTCCGATTTGGAGAGGGAGCGTAATCAGCCGGCAGCCAGCTTGCCGGATCCGCGCCGGTACGCGGCACCATCGCCTTCCAGCGAGCGATCTCGCGCATTGCTTCGACCGTGTCATTGGTCGCAATGCCCCAGGCCACCAGTTCCCGGATGGCTTCGCACACGGTGAGCATAGTCAGTCCGGTGATTGCCTGAATGTCGCCGATAAATGATGCGCCCTCCTCCGCAATCGTCGCTCTCACCGTTTCGGCGTTCTCGCTCAATACCGGTTCCTGTTGGTCATCGAGCCAGATTGCTCCAGTTCCACGCTCGAAGAAGCGCACACGGGCGAGCGGTATTGCTCCCGATTCGGGGTCGTAGTTCCCTTCGCCAGCCCACACTGGTTCGCCGCTAGCTGTAAACTGCGACAGCGTCGTCGGATCGTACGCCCTTACTCTGGCACGGAGGTAGTCGCGGTCCCAGGCAACCGGCGGACGCGCAATACCATATAGTTGCCGTACAACCGTCGCCGTCCCCGCCGGCCCATCGAGACGGTCCCGCTCGTCGAGATGTTGCCAGCGTTGCATGAACGCCGCGAAATGCGGAAGGTCGACGGCCTCGATTTGCTTCCGCAGCGCGGCGAGGGCCCGCCGGCGGCCGATCTCGACTACCCGTCGCGAGCACCACTCGAAATCCTGAATCTCACGCCGGAATTTTCCGCGTATAAGCTTGCCGGCACTTTCCCACTCAGTGAGTCGGGATTCGATCCATTCGCGTGGCCATCCATAACGATCGTGGATTTCCTGGACGGTCACTGGTCCCGATTGTGTCAGGAAGCGCGCGAGAATTTCCCGCTGCGCCGCCGAAGCGTTGATGGCTGCGTAACGCAGAATGTCCGGAATCACAAGCTCGGCGTCCTGCTCGACCAACTCGGGAGTGCCGCGCACCCTCGACAATTGCTCGGAGCCAAACGCCGAGACGTAACGCAGGTAGGTCTCCGTCAAAATGAAGCGCCATTCCTTCGCCGCTTCAGATCCAAGCTGGATCACAATGAGGCGATTGGCCTCCAGCAGCTTGCCGAACGGATCTCCACGGACATTTTCTTCCTCTGTCGCGATTCGAGATCTCACCTCGTCGCCGGTGAGATCGCCTGCCCGGTCGATCAGCTGCGCAAGTTCGTCCTCGGTTCGCGCTCGTCTGCCTGGCGCCGTTCCTCGCCTCTCTGACAGAGTCAGGTCGATTGCTTCACGCGTGATGTCGTCGCTACCCTCCCCACCCATGACTTCGTCGAGGAGGGATCTGTCGATCGACAGCAGCGCCGCTCTCTGCTCTGCGCGAGGAGTGTCGTCCCCGTAGAGCCAGTCCATCACGAAGCCAAACTGCAGGCTCGCGGCGAACGGCGACGGCGAATCCGTCTGCACACTGTGGATGCGAATATTGCCCGCCGTGATTTCTGCCAGCGTTTCCTTTAATCCCTGCATGTCGAACGCGTCCTGCAGAACTTCGCGGTACGTCTCGACCAGAATTGGGAAGCTCGGGAACTGCCGGACGACCTGGAGCAGATCGAGCGATTTCAATCGCTGCAGCCAGAGGGGCATGCGGCGTCGCGGATTCCCGCGGGGCAGAAGCAGCGCCCGTGCGGCATTCATTCTGAAGCGTGCACCGAAAAGCGATGTCGAGCCGACTTCTTCCAGCACCAATTGCTCGGCTTCCGTTCCGGACAGACCGAGTAACGATTGAAGCGGTATGCTCATGCCCAGATCTGGCAGACGCAGCATGATGCCGTCGTCCGTCGTCTGCACCTGCAGGTCAGTGTCGTTGATCGCCTCACGCACGCGTTGCGCAAGCGCCATCCCCCAGGGTGCGTTGATTCTTCCTCCAAACGCGGCGTGAATGACGATGCGGACGGCACCCGTCTCATCCCTGAATTGCTCGATGACAATGTTTCTGTCATCGGGCACGATTCCCGTGGCCGCTCGCTGCGAGGCGATGTATTTCACAAGGGAGTTGGAGGTCGCGGCATCACAGCCGTACTCGGTGGCTAGTCTCTCCTCGTTCGGGGCCTCCGCCAGCTCACGGCGCAGTGCCCCGACGCGATGGCTCAGCATCAGGGACCGCGCCAAGTACTCGCCGTGCCAGAACGGCATCCGCGCTGGGGTACCGGGAGCGGGCGTTACGACTACGCGGTCGTGCTCGATCGCCGCAATCCTCCACGTCGACGAGCCAAGCTGAAAGACATCGCCTGTCCGCGACTCGTGCACGAACTCTTCATCCAGCTCTCCCAGCCGCGTGCGATCGGGAAGATTCACCGTGTATAAGCCGCGATCGGGAATCGTCCCACCGGAAATCACCGCCGTCATGCGCGCCGCCCGGCTTCCGATCAGCCTGTCGTTCACGCGATCCCACGTGATTCGCGGCTCCAGTTCGGCAGCAATGTCGGACGGATACTTCCCCGACAACATCGCCACCACTTCATCGAACGCACCGCGAGTCAGCTGATGATAGGGATAGGCTCGTCGCACAAGATGGAAGAGGTCTTCGCTTCGCCAGTCACCGACCGAGACGGCGGCCACGACCACCTGGGCAAGCACATCGAGTGAATTCTGCACGACGTGAGTAGGCTCCACGTCTCCGGCACGCATCGCCGCGACTATCGCCGCGATCTCCAGCGCATCGTCGCGAAAGGTAGGTACGAGTATTCCGCGGCTTGGTACTCCCAGTGTATGCCCCGCGCGTCCGACTCTCTGCAGCGCCGCGGCGACACGCTTCGGCGATTGCAGCTGTATAACGAGATCGACCGATCCGATATCGATCCCCAGCTCGAGGGAGCTGGTGGTAATGAGAGCGCGAAGAGATCCCGCCTTCAGGCGCTCTTCCAGAGCGAACCTGCGCTCCCTCGCCAGCGATCCGTGATACGGAAGGGCGATCTCTTCCTCAGCGAGAGTGTTGACGCGGGCCGCAATCTTCTCCGCCTGAGCACGGTTGTTGACGAACACCAGCGTTGTATTGGATGCCCGGATATGTCGCAGAACGAGTGGTGCGACCGCAGGCCAGATGCTGCCGCCGACGTTGCCAAGATCGGCGACTGGGGACTCGACGGCGATCTGCATCTCCTTCGTCATACCGCAATCGACGATCGTCACCGGACGGAATGCCGGTGTTGCAGAGGTACCGATTTCGCACCCGCCGAGAAATCGCGCAATTTCCTCGAGCGGCCTTTGCGTTGCCGACAGACCAATCCGCTGCGGCGACTTCTCCACCAGCGCTTCGAGTCGCTCGAGGGTCAACGCCAGATGAGCACCACGCTTGGTCCCTGCTATTGCGTGAATCTCGTCGACAATCACCGCGCGGACTCCGCTGAACATCCCGCGCCCCTTGAGCGTCGTCAGCATGATGTTGAGCGATTCAGGCGTGGTGATCAGAATGTGCGGGGACTTTCGAAGCATTCTCGCGCGCGCCGAGGCCGGTGTGTCACCCGTGCGAACGGCGACGCGAATCTCGGGGAGCTCCTTTCCCTCCGACGTAAATCGCTCTCGAAGTTCGGCGAGCGGCCGCTCCAGATTTCTCTGAATGTCGTTGTTCAGAGCCTTGAGCGGCGAGATGTAGAGAAGTTGGACCGCATTCGAGAGCGGCTCTTTCGTTCCTCGAAGGATCAGCTCGTTCAGCTCCCACAGAAACGCCGCCAAAGTCTTTCCGGTTCCCGTCGGGGCGAGTATGAGAGTGTGTGATCCACTCGCGATCGCTGGCCAGCCCTCACGTTGTGGGTCGCTCGGCTTGCCGAACGTCTCTTTGAACCACCGCCGTACGACCGGATGAAAGCGCGCCAGCATGGAGGGACTACTAATCACGTCACGGGCCACTGGACGAGTCTCGACTGAGTGCTAGAGTACGCGTCTCAGCTTCTGCGCGCCCCACTCGAGAATCTTCCCTGAGAGGGGGCGCCTTTTAAATTCGTCGAGCTTTATCTCCGTGGACCACTTTAAGTCATCCATGAAGACCGAGTCCATCTGTGCACCGATGCGGCGGTCGAGCGCCACCAGCAGCGATTCGTTATTGAACGAGAGCGAACGGTTATCGAAGTTCATGGATCCGACGTAAGACCATATGCCGTCGACCACCATGCTCTTCGCGTGCATCATGGTCGGCTGGTACTCGTAGATCTTCACGCCGCCTTCGAGGAGCTTCTCGTAATAGGTCCGCCCGGCGTACCAGGTCGTCTTCACGTCCGTCTTGTCACTCACGGTTAGAACCCGGACATCTACACCCCTTCTTGCAGCCGCGAGGAGTAGCTGCAGGAAACTCTCCCCGGGGACGAAGTATGAGTTGCTGATATAGAGAGTTCGTCGCGCGCCCGCGATCGACAGCGCGAGAAATCTTTCCGCCGGTGTGCTTCCCGTGCTTGGTATGCTGTGCATCAGTCCTGCCTGCACATCTCCAACATCGGCGAAAGAGCTTCTTGGAAAGAACACGTCGCCTGTCAGCAGCTCCCCCGTCGATTCAGCCCACGCCGCAACAAAGGCTGCCTGCAGTGCTCCCACTGTAGGCCCCTCGAATCGCACGTTCGTTTCGCGCCATTGATCCTCATGATGGCCGTCTCCAAGCCAGTAGTCGGCGAGCCCGAAGCCGCCGGTGTAGCCAATCTTTCCATCGACCACCACCACGCGTACATGTGATCGCTGGGCTGCTTTCTGAAGTGTGTACCAGCGAAGAGGCCTCAGCCACTTGACCTCGACGCCGGCACGCTTGAGACTGTCACGCCACTCCCGCTTGAGTGGCTGGGATCCAAACGCATCGAGCAGCAACAGCACCCGCACTTTGTGCTGCGCACGATCGATCAAATACTTCGCCATCGTATCGGCGACCGCGCCGGGCTGCGAGTAGTACATCTGTACCGTAACCGTATGCTGGGCTGAGGCGATGTCCTTCCACAACTGGGGGTAGGTACCATTGCCGTTCAGCAGCAGTTGCACGTTGTTCCCGGGATCGATGTGCGTTCCCGTGAACAGCTCGATGCTTCGGGCAAACAGTGGGTCCTCGACGCTCGGTGGCCCGTCCTTGTCCCCCTCCGCGATTACGCTCGTAACCGGCGTATCGTGCGTGACCGACAGACCACCGATAAGAGCCAGAATCAATCCGAACAGAACGAGCGCCGCAATTGCGATGTACTTGATCAGTGTCATATTCTCTCTGCATGACCTTCGTGGCCCGTCGGCGAATCGCGACGCGTGCTATCGTTCTCGACCGCTCCCTTGAATCGCTCCCAATCTTCCGACTGAGCGACTCCGCCGAGGACACGGCAATTTCCTTCTCCCCAGAGAGCGGTGGCCGGTGGCGTGTGCTCCCTAGCCCAGGCGACCGCCTGCCCGGAACCTTCGATCAGGACGTTTACATCGAGCTCCTGCATCGCTATCACGAGGCAGGAGCTCCCGAAGATGGGGTGATAAGCTTTACGCTCCACGCTTTTCTGCGTTCCATCGGTCGGCGGGTCGACGGCAGAACGTACGAGCAGCTTCGATCCGCTCTGACGAGACTCGAGCGGACTACTCTCGAGTCGAGCGGAGTGTACGTTGCGGCAAAAGAAGGACAGCCGCTAGAAGGACGCTTCACCATTCTGTCCTCGGTCTCCATCGCGCGCCGACGACTCGCCGAGCGCGAGCAATTCACCCTGTTTCCAGTGCTGGCCGCGTCGGAACCGGGCGACGCCCATGTCACCATCGGTCCCGTAATCCGCGCGAACATCGCGGCGGGACACACCGTCACGCTCTCAGCAATGCACTACATGTCGCTCACCAATCCCGTGGCCAGACGGCTCTACCGCCTCCTCGAGGTAGCGAGAGAAGAAGGTATGGTAACCTGGAGAGTACCCCTCGCTGCGCTCGCCGAGCAGTTGCCTCTGACCCAGCGGTATCCCTCCCATTTGCAACGAGTGCTCCAGCCCGCTCACGAGATGCTGCTCGCTGCCGGCCTCCTCCGCGACGCCACGTTCAGGCAGCTAAACCGGGACTGGCTCGTGGATTACGTGCTTGCGTCCCGCATCGCTTAAGCGAGATGTTCCGCTGGTGCCTTTTGTGCGTCAATGAGGAACAACTGACTTACCGAAGGCGTATCTATTAGGTTAACGCCCTCTTCTCTTTACCTAGAGCCGTATGTCTCGACCCAGAAAAAGCCTGCTCTTCGGCCTCGCTCTGATTCCGCTGCTGGCCGGCGGCTTCGTATTTCAGCAGCACGAGAGCCAGCAAGGCGCTCGTTTGCTCGACCAGGTCCTCAACATCGTATCCAGTCGCTTCGTCGATACCGTCGACGCCGCGACCCTTTACGAAAAAGCTGCCCGCGGACTCGTCCACGAGCTGAATGATCCTTACAGCGTTCTGCTCTCACCGAAGGAGCTCTCCACCTTCAACGCGCAGACGAACGGACGCTACGCAGGCATCGGAATGGAGATCGCCGAGACACAGGGTTTCATCACCGTCCAGCGCGTATTCCCGCATACACCAGCGGAGCAGGCAGGCGTGCAGGAGGGCGATCGCATCAACTTCATCGACACGACCAACACTCGCGGCTGGACCGTCTCCCAGACGTCCGATGCGCTGAAGGGAAATCCCGGCAGCAAGGTTCTGGTCAGGTTCTCCCGGCCCGGCGTGCCTGAGCTGATACCGATCGCTTTCACTCGCGCCGTCATCAACATCCCAGCGGTGCCTTACGCAATCATGCTCGACGGCAGAGTGGGCTATATCCCGCTTCTCCAGTTCAACGAGAGCGCGAGAGACGAGCTCGAGAGCGCAGTCACCAAGCTGTCGCGGAACGGCGCGAAGGGAATCGTCATCGATCTGCGCGGGAATCCAGGTGGCATCCTCGATCAGTCGCTCAGCGTCAGCAATCTCTTCCTCAAGAAGGGGCTTCAGATCTCGAGCATCCGCGCTCGCAACGGTGAGAACCAGACTTTCAACGCCACCGATGACCCGATCGCCCCTACCATTCCGCTCGTCCTTCTCACGGATGGGAGAAGCGCTTCGGCTTCAGAGATCGTAGCTGGTGCTCTTCAGGATCACGACCGTGCTCTCATTGTCGGCACTACTTCCTTCGGGAAGGGCCTGGTGCAGTCGGTGTTCCCGCTCGAAGGCGGTTATGCCCTCAAGATGACGACTGCCAAGTGGTACACTCCGAACGGCCGCTCCATCCAGAAGGAGCGCAAGCTTCTTCCGAGTGGCGACTTTGTGGAAGTGATGCCCGATTCTCTCGAGACTGATTCGGCTCGTCGTTCGCGCCCGGCTTTCAAATCGGATGCTGGTCGCATCGTATATGGTGGCGGAGCAATCACCCCCGACATCATCGTGCGTCCCGACACGCTGTCGACGGCGGAGCAGAAAGTGTTCAACGCGTTCGCTCCGAAGACGACGGATGTGAGAGCGACGCTCATGGACTACTCGCTCGAGCTGAAGAAAACGGTTCGTCCTGACTTCACGGTTCAGCCGGCGTGGCGCGAAGAGTTCTATCACCGCCTTGAGGCAAAGGGAATCACGATCGATCACGCACAGTACGAGCAGGCGGGTTCAGAGATCGACCGACTGCTTGGCAACACCGTCGCTCGGTTGGCATTCGGTGATTCCACCGCCAAGCGGCGCAGCGTCCCGGAAGACAATCAGTTGATGCACGCACTGCAGGTTCTCAAGCAGAGCGCGTCTCAGAGGGACCTCTTCCTCATCGCTCAACGGGAGCAGGCGGCTACAAGTTCCGCCTCGGCTCGTCAGTAAATGAAAACGGCGCTGAAATGAAACGGCGCTGACTGGAACGACAGAATTGAAAGCTCCGGCGGAATTGTCCCGCCAGAGCTTTTTGTCTAGGGCCAGCGGTGCTTGTTCGAGTACTTGCTGCCGAATACCTGCAGGAGGACAGGCTTCGGATCCTCCGTTCTAACGATGGCGTCTAGCCTGTCGGCGATAATGCTTGGGCGAGTGAATTGTCGGTACCTGCGGTAGCTATGGCAGAAGCAAAGCGGTCCCTTGCGGGTAACGTCTCCCAGAAGGATGTCGGGCTCCCCGAAGATCGTCATGGCGTAGAAAAAGTTGAGCGTGCGCGGTCTGGGAAGGTCGCTTTGCCGGACGTTTCGGGGGAGGCCGCCGTGCTTGCCCCACTGGACATCGATCGCAACCTGAGACCGGGGCCACGCCGTATGAAGGATCTGCCCGTGCCAGTAAGTCCAGACGTCGGTAGGGGCGTAAGTCGAGTCATAGCCCACCCATAGGACTTCTTCGTCAGTCGGGACCATAAACGGAATCCACGACCCATGGACGTCATCCCGCCACAGCAAATGGTAGGCGATTACCCGCCGGACCGGGTGCAGAACGGCGACCACCCGCTCGAGCGGGAACGTTTCAGCCCGTTGGAGGTATAAGACCGGTGCCAGGCGCCGTGCCAGGAGTGGTCCGCTATCCGTTGGTGCAAGGGCGTCAGGCAGATTGGCCGGTCGGAGCGGTAATGGGCATGCGGGCCGCAGGCAGTAAGAAGGCCGAGGGGCCAGCCCGGCGCAGATCCGCTCGCGAATCTGGATGGCTTTTCTTCTCAATGGATAGCCGTCAAGAACATCCACCTCACAATGCGACGCCTACCGCGCAGCGCCGTGTCGAAGTACTGGAGAGCTCATGCGCAAGCCACGTCCGAACGCGTACAACCCCGCTCAGGCACTATTTCTTATCAGCAACGACCGCAGCGGATCTCCACTCAGCTGTCCCTCATGCGCTGGATCCATTGAGCGCGACCCGCTAAAGATTCCCCCGCCACCCTATACTCATGTGACTCTCCGCTGCAAGAGCTGCGGACGATCGGCACATTACGTAGCCGGGGCAGCCTAGAGTCACGGCCTGTTGCACAAAACTTGCCCTCCTCTGCAGGCTGCCGGATGGTTAGCGCGTCACGCGGAAGTCCGGCGAAGCGAAGCGTGATTTTTCACGGTCGCTAGCCTGGCGCAGACGCTCCACAGATTGCCCCGCGGGGAAGAGGATTAGTTCAATGGCACGCATCACTGGAACGGTCAAATGGTTCAACGACGCCAAGGGATTTGGCTTCATTTCACGCGAGGGTGGCCCGGACGTCTTTGTCCATTTCAGCGCGATCAGTGGGTCTGGATTCAAATCTCTCGCTGAGGGCGACAAGGTGGAGTTCGAAGTAGTTCAGGGCCAAAAGGGACCTCAGGCCGCTGACGTCACGAAAGCCCCCTGACAACTTTCGCATCCAGTCCAGAAAAAGCCCCGCTTGACGGGGCTTTTTTGCATCCGCGCCCAACCAAAAAGTTTTCCACAGGCGGCATTTGATTTGCTTTCATGCACTTTCCTGGGATAACTCGGAACTGGAGGTTCGGATGGCCGCAATCTGGAAGGGCTCGCTGACATTCGGACTGGTTAACATTCCGGTTGAGCTCAAGACCGCAGTCCGAGCGGATCATATCAGCTTCCGACTCTTGCACGAGCAGGATCTCTCTCCAGTCAAGTACGAACGAATTTGTCAGGCGGAGGAAGAACCGGTTCCATGGAATGAGATCGTCAAGGGCTACGAATACGAGAAAGGAAAATTCGTCGTTCTGACCGACGCGGATTTCAAGGCGGCCGCGCTGGAGCACTCGAAGACGATAGATATCCTCGATTTTGTGAAGGAAGCCGAGATCGATCCCCGCTACTTCGAAACTCCGTATTATCTCGTTCCCGGCAAGGGCGGCGACAAGCCATACGCTCTTCTGCGCGAAGCTATTCGCCAGACCGGGTCCGTCGGGATCGGCAAGATCATCATCCGCCAGACACAGCACCTTGTTGGCGTGAAGGTCATTGGCAACGCGCTAGTGCTTGAGATCATGCGATTTGCCAACGAGCTCGTCGATGCGAGTGAGTTCAACTTTCCGAGTCGCAACGCCGTTCGCCCACAGGAACTGCAGATGGCAGAGCAGCTCGTCGGGAATCTGGCCGAGCCTTTCGACCCGACTCGCTACACTGACGAATATCGGGCGAATCTGATGAGAATCATCAAGGCCAAGCTGAAGGGGAAGAAGCCCAAATTGGAGGAGCCGGAAGGAGAGGCCCACGATAGCGGAGTGCTCGATCTCATGTCGCGCCTGCGCGCGAGCCTCGAGGAAGGCAGCGGAAAGAAGGGCGCTGCACCCGCGAAAAGAAAAGCGGTCGCCGCCCGTCACAAAGCCGTGAAGCCAAAGAAGGCAAAGACCGCGTAGAACGACAATGGCCGTCAAAACGAGTAAGGATCCAAACGGGCGTCCTCGCGCCCAGCTTGCCGAGTACCGGCGGAAGCGAGATTTCGGCCGGACGCAGGAGCCGTCTGGAGAGGTGACATCCGCTCCCGCCCGGTCGGGCCGACTTCGATTTGTCATACAGAAGCACGCTGCCCGTCAACTCCATTTCGATTTGCGACTCGAGCTCGATGGAGTAATGAAAAGCTGGGCCGTTCCCAAAGGTCCGAGTCTCGATCCCTCGGTGAAGCGCCTGGCAATGCAGGTCGAGGATCACCCGATCGACTACAACACGTTCGAGGGCACAATTCCGCAGGGCGAATACGGCGGTGGGACCGTCATGCTCTGGGATCGAGGAACGTACTCCGCCGATACCGCCGCATCTCCCGATGAGGAGGAAGACGCGATTCGTGAAGGGTTGAGACGCGGGGATCTCAAGATCAGCTTCAATGGCGAAAGACTGCACGGCTCGTTCGCTCTCATTCGCATGAAGTTCGCACGCGATGGCTCATCGTCCTCCAAGCCACAGTGGCTTCTGATCAAGCACCGCGACGAATTCGCGAGCAATGGCGACGTTGTTGCGGCGAACATGACATCGGTAGATACGAACCGAACCATGGAAGAGATAGCTTCTGGAAAGAGCAAAGTCTGGAACAGCAACCGTGAGCCGAAGAAAGCCATCGTGAAATTGTCGCAGCCGAAGAAAGGTAGGACAGCAACATCCCACCCAAAACTTTCATTCAAGTCTCTCGAACCGATGTACGCGAGCATCGGCACCGAGATTCCCGGCAAAGGTTGGACTTTCGAGCCCAAATACGATGGCATCCGCGTTCTCGCTTTTGCGACGCCAACCGAGGTAAAGCTCATTACTCGGAATGGCAAGGACAAAGCGGAGCAGTTCCCCGAGATCGTCCGAGCGCTGAAGAAACTCGCGTCGCAGATCAAGCGTCCACTGGTCCTCGACGGCGAGATCGTAGCGCTGGTCGATGGAGAGGCCGCGAGATTCCAGGAGCTGCAGAGCCGCATTAATGTCAAGCAATCACAATTGATTGCGCGATATTCGGCCGCGACACCCGCCGCGCTCATTCTCTTCGACATCCTCATGGACGGCGACGATGTTCTGATTGGTGAGCCGTGGACCGAGCGCCGCGCGCGACTGGTGAAGCTTGTCGGCAAACGCACATCGACCTACCTGCGCGTGACCGAGTCTGTCGAGGGCGATGGCAAAAAGATGCTCGAGAAAGCCCGCCGGCAGGGGTGGGAGGGTATCATGGCCAAGCGTATGGATTCCCGCTACGAGCCGGGAAAACGGACGCGGTCATGGCTCAAGCTCAAAATCGAGTTCCGGGAAGAGTTTGTGGTCGGCGGCTACACGGAGCCGCGTAACAGTCGCGAGAAAATCGGGGCATTGCTGCTCGGCTACTTTGACGGTGACCGATTCATCTACGTCGGACACACCGGTGGAGGGTTCACCCGCCTGAGTCTGAACGACATGTACAAGCGCCTCAAGCCCCTAGAGCGGAAAACATCACCGTTTGAAGAAACCCCAAAGACTAATGAGAAGCCTCATTGGGTGAAACCTGAAGTCGTGGTAGAAGTGAAGTTCAGCGAATGGACCGCTGATCGTCGCTTGAGGCAGCCCATTTTCGTCGGCGTCCGCGACGACAAGGCCGCAAAGGATGTCGAGATTGAACCTCCGAGCGTGCAGCAAAAACAAATTCGGGGAGACACGATTGCGAAGCGCCAGGCTCGGCTGAACGTCCCCGCACGCGCAAAAGTCGGGACCAAAACTTCGGCCCCCAAAGACCGACCCTCCCGGGCTAGGTCCGTCAAACCGCTCGAAAGAGTCGATAAGCAAGCCATCATGGGGCAGCTCTCGGCAATCGAGAATGCCGGCGGAGACGGAACTCTCGACTTCGGCCGTGGAAAAACGCTCAAGATCTCCAACCTTGACAAGGTTTTCTTTCCGAAGGAGAAGTACACCAAGGGCGACGTGCTGCGCTACTACACGCGCATCGAAGACTTCATCCTTCCGACGATCAGGGATCGCCCGCTCGTTCTCAAACGATTCCCAAATGGAATCAGCGGGGAAAGCTTCTACCAGCAGAACGCATCGGAGACTACGCCGCCCGAGGTCCGGGTCGAGGTGATAGAGACCGCTGGGGGAGAAAAGCAGCGGCGGTTCGTCGGCGGCGATCTGCTAACCCTTCTTTACACGGTCCAGCTCGGCGCCATCTCCGTCGATCCTTGGCATTCGCGGGTCCAGTCTCTGGATTATGCAGACTACACGATCATCGATCTTGACCCGGGACCGCGCGCAAACTTCGCCCGCATTGTTCAGATCGCTCGTTGGGCAAAGGAAGTGATTGATGGATTCGGCCTCCACGCTGTGGTCAAGACTTCCGGATCGACCGGGTTGCATATCTATCTACCGCTTCCGCCCAAGACACCAAACGAGGCAGCGACCCTCGTCGCTCAGATGATCGCAACGAAAGTTGCGGCTGCGCATCCGAAGGAGGCAACGATAGAGCGCTCCGTCAAAGCGCGCGGAGCTGCAATGGTTTACGTCGATTACCTGCAAAATATTCCGGGGAAGACGGTGGCCGGTCCCTATTGCGTTCGAGCGAAACCAGGAGCGACGGTCTCGACTCCACTCAAGTGGACCGAACTGAGGGATGACCTAGACCCGCACAACTTCCATCTCGGCAACGCGGCCGAGCGTTTTGAAAAGATTGGCGATATCTGGAACGAAGCGATGAGGAAAAAGAATTCGCTTCTTTCGCTCATCTAGAGCGTTTTAGCGGCCGCCGTTACCTACTTTGCGGAGGGGCAGCTCTATCTGTCCGCCTTCGGCTTCGCTCTGCTTCGAAGCATCTCCGAAGATCGGATCACTCGACTCGTCGACCATGTGAGTGAGCTTGTAATAAAAGTGGAGCGAGTGAATCGGCGCCATGAAGCTGCGGTTACCGGCGCGAGATATCGCGACAGCCTCCTCACGCACTCGGCGAGGTAGATCACGCGCCGCCGGAAGTGCAAGAAGCCGCTGTATCTCCGTACTGTCTCGTGCCAGCAACGCTGCGCACAAACTGTCGAGATAAGCCAGCATAGCTAACGGGCTCCCATTCAGGATGTTTAGCCTTATGTACACATTGCAACTAATACACCGCGGCCGCAAGAGGTTCCGGTGGCTAAACCGGCCTAATACCTAGCTGTTACGTGTGTCACGGATAGAGAAAATCGAACCTCAGACCGCGGTGCGGCCTACGCTTTTTCTTCGGTAAATATCGAAAAAGTTGCGCCGGCCTACCCCTTCCTTCACTACGCCATTCGTCCATAGGTTCGACGAGCCAGGCGGCCTGAAGGGCACGCCGGAAGCTCGCTTTATGCAAGCGTTTACCCAGTAGCAATTCATACATTTGTTGCAGCTCGCTGAGGGTGAACGTGGCGGGCAGAAGCCTGAAAGCGATAGGCGCTTGGTCGAGGCTGCTTTGGAGGGTTTTAGTCGCGCCTTCGACCATCGCGCGCTGTCTGGGAGGCAATGGGGGCAGATCTCCGACCTGGAACCAGGTATAGCTCGCGCGGGGGCTCGCCGTCTCGTGCGGAACGAGCCCGAGATAGGCCACCGAGACGTCGGCTTCGCTCGGGTGCCGCTTGCCGTCACCAAACGCTCCGATCTGTTCCATCCAGGTTGGCGATTCGCCGAGCGCGTCCTCCGCGGTGCTGGCTGCTGCGACGTCGAGGGTTTCGCCAGTTTGTGGGGTTCGCCAGGGAAGCGACCATCGTCCCCGCTCGCTCGAGTTCCGCATCAGCAGAATCGCGAGCTGATTGCCCATCGCTGTCATCAGAACTGCGTCGACAGTAAAAAGGGCGGTTTTGGAAGAGCGCTCACGCATCGTGATGCGAATTAGTCACTTTGTGTGACTAAAGTCAAGGTCGCATCAGCTGATTTCTAGTGGAGTGACGTCGTCGTTCAGCAGCGAACGTCTGGGGGCAGGCAACCAGTGATATAACAACGCAATGATCCGGTCGTCAACAGAAATTTTTCAGAAGACTTTTTTCGTTGGCGCGACAACGATTTAATCCTGAGAGCAGATTGACTCAGCGCGCTTGAGCCGCCCTCTCCTCGCCTACTCCGCGACTGGCGTATGGCGGTATGCTGATCGGTAGGTGACCCGAGATCGCGGATGTTCCGAGCAGTGCTTGCGCTGCCGCCGTTTGAGAAACCGGAAATCCACCCCATGCAACGAGATACGTGCTTACCCACGGCAGCTGTTGCAGCATGTAGGGATTTCCGAACGCAACCACAATCGGTTTTCGCCCTCGCTGAACGAGAGTCTGGACGAAATTCGTGAACGCCTGCGGTGCGCTTGCGCTAACTGCATCCCAGCTCTGCCCCACGTAGGAGCCGACTATCGTTACGTCGGCGGAATCGGCTGCCGCGATCAATCGCGGATAGTTGAGAGCCGCATCTTCAGTCGCGACGAATTCAGTGCGCAGTTTTGGCAGTCCCGTGCGCAGCTCCGCGTTAAAGGCATTCCCCGCCGGAAGATCCGCCCGACGTGCAACGGTGATGGAAAGAACTCGCGCATTAGTGTCCACCGCGAGGGGAACCTGCCGCAGGGAGTCTTTGACGAGCGTGATCGACTTCTCGGCAACCCGCCGCGCGATCTGCAGATTGGAGCTATCCCCGACAAGAAACCGTAATGCGCTGAGGTCGACGAGCTTATTTTGGGCGAGACCCAGCTTGCGCTTCGTCTCGAGTACTCTCCGCACCGATGAATCGAGACGAGCTTCGGTATATCGCCCCTCCGTCACACCTGCGATGACTGCATCGATCGTCTGCGATACATCGAGCGGCTGAATCAGAACGTCGATTCCCGCCGCGATCGCGCGCTTCACCGCCTCTGCCGCACCGAACTGATCCAGAACGCCACGCATGTCCATCGCGTCCGAGATGATGATTCCCCGGAACCCCATCTCGCCACGAAGGAGCCCGGTCAAAACCTTGGACGAAAGAGTTCCCGGTACGCCGGATGAATCGAGCGCGGGCATCGCTCCATGAAATGACATGATCGCGCCCACGCCGCCGTTGACCGCTGCCCGGAACGGCACCAGCTCCACCGTATCGAGCCGGCTTCTGCTCACGGTCACGACGGGGAGCGCCAGGTGCGAGTTGACACCGGTGTCGCCGTGACCCGGGAAATGTTTCCCTGTCGCGATCATGCCGTGATCCTGCAGGCCGTGAATGAATGCGACACCCATCCGCGCGGCGAGTTGAGGATCCTCCCCGTACGAGCGCGTATTAATGACTGGATTGTCCGGATTGTTGTTGACGTCGAGCACCGGGGCATAGGCGATGTGAATTCCGAGTGCACGCCCTTCGAGTGCAGTGAGACGTCCCTGCTCATAAGCGAGAGTGGTGTCTCGCGTTGCGCCGATCGCCATCTCCGGTGGGAACACGATGGCTCCTCCCAGATCGATGGCGTTGGGAACGAAGTACCCACCCCGCGCGCGGAATCCGGCGCCTGCCTCGAGATCCGCGCCGAACAAGAGGGGAATCTTGCTCATCGACTGCAGCGCGTTCAGCTTCGCGGCCACTTCGATGGGCGACCCCACGGAGATGGTGAACCCTCCGACTTTTTCCTGCTGGATGTATTGCGTCAATCGCCGCCACTGCGGCGAATCGCCGGACGTGTAGTCACCGTATAGGCTCGGCCATACGATTTGGGCAGCTTTCTCGCGCACCGTCATCGAGGCAAGAACCGAGTCTGTCCACCGCGACGACGCTGTGCCGGTTTGTCCGGAGCTGCCGGTGTTAGTCCCGATCGTTGTGCAGCTCACAGCGAGGAGAGCGAGCGCCAGGACAGGAAATCCCTTCGATTTCCGCATCAATGGCTGATCGTACCTTTCTTGCTCGTATCGATATCGGCCGACTCGCCGGACTTGAAGAGGAACGCCGTCATGTTCTTGGTAAGGAACGACCGTGCCTGCGGATCCATCACGTTGAGCCCGTAATGATTGATCAGCATTGTCTGCTGCTTGAGCCAATCGGCCCAGCACTGCGTGCAGAGTTCTTCTACGACGCGGGCGCCGATGGGGCCGGGAAAGGGAGGCTTAACGAATCCTGCGCGCGTCTGTCCACATCGCGCACAGGTTACAGTCTCAGGCACCCGCGGCTCTACCTGCGAGCGTACGAGATTTCGGCCAGGCCGAAAATGGAGAGCAGCCGGAGATAGACCCAGCCGATATCGAACTCGTACCACTTCGCCTTGAACTTCGCTGAGTGCGGGTCGGCGTGGTGATTGTTGTGCAGCTCCTCGCCGCCGAGCCAGATCGCAATGGGGGAGATGTTGCGGCTCTCGTCCTTGACGTTGAAGTTCCGATAGCCGACGGCATGGCCGACGCCGTTGATGATTCCCGCCGCCCAGAACGGTATCCAGATCATCTGAACGCCCCAGACAACCGCTCCGACAAAAAATCCAAACAGGTAAACGTCGACCGCGAGCATGACAAGGATGCCAACCCAGTTAAGCGGCGAGAGCAGGTGTCTCTCCAGCCAGTCATTTGGAGTACCCTTCCCATATTTATCGAGAACCCCGGGCGAGCGGACGGTCTTTCTATAGTAGAAGGCTCCTTTCAGAATGATGTTGCGCAGGCCTTCCATTAACGGGCTGTGTGGATCGCCCTCGCGGTCGGCGAACGCGTGGTGTTTGCGGTGGCAAGCGACCCATTCCTTGGTCACAATGGCGGTCGAGAGCCACAGCCATAGCCGCATCGGTAGCGCGGCAAGGAAGTGAAGCTTGACGCCGCGGTGGGTCTGAGCGCGGTGCAGAAACAGAGTGACGGACACATTGGTGAGATGTCCCGCAACAATCACGAACAGAATCGGCTTCCACCACGCCGTCGCCCAGCTTCCAAAATCCGGCATTACTTGCTCCAGTTATCTAAGTCTTGACTTGCCTTTGAATGTACCCGAACGGCATCTATAAACCAAACGACCACATCACCGTCTCGTCACGGGCCCAGGCGGATTCGCGGGCGGCGGTGTGCCCCACGTGTCGTTGGAGGGATTCCAATCCGGAACCGACGGATCGGGCCAGAGTCGCACACCGGTGACGTTTCCACGCACTGGAACCACGGCATCGAAGCGATTGCCACGTGCCCAGATATTCACTGGCAGCGAGAAGTCCTGGGTCGTTCCATCGGCATAGGCAACCCGCAGTCGCACCGGAAATGGTATTGATGTGGACCGGTGAAGCGCTATCGTCGCGAACAGCTGTCCTTCTGAGGTCCGCGTTGATACGCTGTCGATGCCGATGTCGAGGACATCGGTCGTGTAAAAGAAGCTGTGCCAGAACCAGGAGAGATCCTCACCCGCCGAATTCTCGATACTGCGAAAGAAATCCCCGGGGGTGGGATGCTTGAACGCCCAGGTTCTGATGTATTCTCTGAATGCAGTGTCGAAAAAGTCTGGTCCAACCACGTGATTTCTCAGCGTCAACAGCACGAGGGCAGGTTTTCTATAACCGATCGCTCCAAGAGCGTTCGGATCGATGTTGTCCGGTGCCGTCATTAATGGTGACTGAGTTCTCCGTGTTACAGCGTCTGCCCAGTTTCGGACATAGCCCGGATACGCGCTCTGTCCGGGGTAGCGGGCCTCGTTTGCAAAAGCGTTCAGGTATGTATTGAATCCCTCATCCATCCACGCGTAGCGCCGCTCGTTGGAGCCAACGATCATCGGGAACCACTCATGACCATGCTCGTGATTGATGGTACCGAAGATTGATGCGGGGTCCTCCGTCCCGTACCCGACCATCACGAACATCGGGTATTCCATTCCACCGACAGGGCCGGCGACGCTCGTGGCCTGCGGGTAAGGGAATGGGAAAAAGAGCTGCGAGTACTGTCTTATGGTCCACTGCGTCTGTTCGGCGGCGTGTTCCCATGCCTTTCCGGCTTTCGGGAATTCGTAGTACGCCTGCGTCAGAATTCCGTTCCAGCTGGTCGCATCCCATCTGAAGTCCGGAGCGCCTGCCCATGCGACATCGTGAACATTCCGGGCGCGGAACCGCCACGTCCTGGTACCCGGCTTTGACTGTGTCTTCGCGGCCGCTGCCTCCGACTGCGTGATGACCTGAATCACATCGCTGCTCTGCGAGGCCGTCGATAGTTTGCGTCGCTGCTCGGGCGTAAGAACCTCATCGGGATTCTGGAGCACCCCACTGCCGGCGATCACATATCCGGCCGGAGCCGTGACTGAATATTCGTAGTCGCCGAATTCGAGATAAAACTCACCCTGCCCCAAATACGGATCTGTGTTCCAGCCACGGACATCATCGTATACGGCCATCCGCGGATACCACTGGGCGATCTCGTAGAGCGCGCTGTCCCGTCCCATCCGATCCGACCCGTGCTCCGGGACCTTGAACGAATAGTGGATAGAGATCGTCGCTTTTCCCCCACGCGGCACCAGAGGAGAGGGGAGATCGAGACGCATCATGGTGTCGTTGATCCTGGGGCGCACCGATGTGCCGTTCACGCGCACGTCGCTGAAGTTGTATCCACCCTCGAATCCCCTGACGCCCCAACGCGAGTCGGCGGGAAAAAGCGCCGAGCCTTTGCTGCCGTTGCGATAGAGATTCTGATCAATCTGAACCCAGACATAGCGAAGCGTGTCGGGAGAGTTGTTCGTGTACCTGATCTCGACGGAGCCGGTAAGCTCGGTAGTGCCCGTGTCGAGAGTGGCCGCGATGGTGTAGTCCGCGCGCTGCTGCCAGTAATCAGGGCCCGGCGAGCCGCTTGAAGAGCGGTACCGGTTCGGTCCGGGCCAGTCGATTCGGTTCATCGTTGCAAATGGATCGTCCCGCTGCGTATCGAAAACCGGGCGGGCAGGTAGTGCCGATGACGATGTGTCGCCGGTTGGAGTTTCCATCCGCACGGGGGCGAGCACTACTGGACGCTGCTGCGTACACGCAGTCAGAGCTACGAACATTAGAGCGTATGATTTCACTTCCGAGCGCCGTTGTTGGAGAGAGTTTCGTAAACTGTGCCCGCGTTGTTGAGCAGCGTAAGGGCCATCGCACGTTAGGCGTACACTTGCATTACTTGGGTGCTCCCGGTAGCCTCTCCGCAATGGCTCGTCAAAAAGGCTTGGAGTCCCTCGTGGAGGGGCGCGCGACATCCGAGGGCACGTGCCGCTTTCAAGAGCGCTTCGTCGAGGCTCAGGCGGATCATTTCTATCGCCCCATCGGCACAAACACCCTCGTCTCCTCGCTCGGATTGGGTACCTATCTCGGCGACTGCGACGACGCCGAAGATGCCCGGTACACTTCGACAGCCAGGGCCGCGCTCGAGAGAGGCGTCAACCTCCTCGATACGGCGATAAACTATAGATGTCAGCGGTCTGAACGCGCGGTTGGGCAAGCTGTGCGCATAAGCATCGCGAACGGTGGCATCCGGCGGGACGAGGTTGTCGTTTGCACGAAGGGCGGATATATCCCGCTCGACCGAACGCCACCCGCCACCAAGGAAGGGTATCGGGGTTTTCTCGACAGCGAGTACTACCGACCCGGTGTGATGCAGCCCGCCGACGTCGTATCCGGCGGCCACTGTCTCGCGCCGCGCTATCTTGACGATCAGATCGAGCGCAGCAGAAAGAATCTCGGGCTCGCCGTCATTGATATCTACTATCTCCACAATCCCGAGCAGCAGCTGGATACAGTGCCGCGGTCCAGATTTCTGACCATCATGCGCGATGCTTTTATGGCACTCGAGAACCAGGTCAGCCGAGGAGTGATTGGGAGTTATGGGTGCGCAACCTGGAATGGACTCAGAGTCCCGCCCGAAACGAGGAACCATTTGAGCCTCGAGGAGCTGGTGACGATGGCGCGAGATGTAGCCGGTGCCAATCATCATTTCAGGGTCGTCCAGCTTCCCATCAACCTGGCGATGACCGAAGCAGTCCGGGTCTCCACTCAGTGCGTGCGAAACGATCGCGTTCCGCTACTCGAGGCAGCGAACCGGCTTGGCATCTCGGTGGTGGGAAGTGCGACGTTGATGCAATCTCAGCTCACACGGGCGCTCCCGGAGCAGGTGCAGTCCGCCTTTCCCGGATTCAAGACCGACGCCAGGCGTGCGATAGCATTTTCGCAGTCGCTCCCAGTGGCCGCCGCGTTGGTTGGGATGAAATCGGTCTCTCACCTCGACGAAAACCTCGCGCCGCCAAAGATCAGCTAAATGGGGGCCCCTTCACATCATCGGCCGCAAGGCGGATTCAGGAATCCATGGCCGTCCGCGCAACTGCACGGATTCATGGATTTTCTCAAGTGGTCGTTGATCGAGAGGCGGAGAAATCCTCGCCGTCCTGATCCCGACCCGCGTACGTTCGCGCGAGTCGCACCGGAGTTTGTAGTGCCACGAGCTGCGCCGGACCAGCTCACGATCACGTGGGTCGGACACACAAGCTTCCTGCTCCAGATCGCGGGGCTCAACGTTCTCACCGATCCCATCTGGAGCGAGCGCGCTTCGCCATTGCAATTCATCGGGCCCCGGCGCTGGGTCCCACCAGCCGTGGACTTCGACCGGTTGCCGCCGATTGACGTCGTAATTCTCTCGCACGACCATTACGATCATCTCGATGCCGCGACCATCTCTCACATCGCCGGACGCTATCCCGCGGTGGCGTGGTTCGCACCTCTGGGTCTGGGCACGTTCCTGCGAACCCGCGGGGCCCGGGAGGTGACGGAACGAGATTGGTGGCAGGAGAGTGTGATCGGAACGCTCCGCCTGACTTGCGTTCCGGCCCAGCATTTCTCCGGCAGAACACTCGGCAGCCGCAACAACACTCTCTGGTGCGGGTGGACTCTCCGTTCACCGCATCAGGTACTGTTCTTTGCCGGTGACACCGCCCTTCATCCTGAATTTGGGACAATCGGCCAGCGCTGTGGACCGTTCGATGTGGCGATCCTGCCGATTGGAGCTTACGAGCCGCGGTGGTTCATGGGCTCGGTCCACATGAATCCCGAAGACTGCGTCAAAGCGGTCGCTCAACTGGCGACAGCGCAGAACGATAGGCGTCTGATCATGACCGCGGCCCATTGGGGAACGTTCAAGCTTACCGACGAGCCGATGGACGAGCCGCCGGCGAGAATGCGTGAGCAATGGCGTGCAGCCGGGCTCGACGCCAACGATCTCTGGATCATGCGACATGGTGAGACGCGTGCTATCTGGTAATAACATCGCGCGGTCGGGATGCACGCCTGCGCCGTATACAGAGTCTCACGGCTTTGTTGTGCGCGAATCTTGCTATCCGTTCTACGAACCCTCCTACACGGAGCCTTCCCATGGCTGCAGCCAAGAAATCCAGTCGGTCAAAAAGCGGTAGAAAGCGGTCGCGGTCCGGATCCTCCGGACGCAAGCGTGGAGGTTCAAAGCGCGCGACTAAACGAAGCTCCGCAAGCACGCGCAAGTCGTCGCGCCGGAAATCGGCCAGGCGCAAGAGCACCGGACGCAAGGCCAGCACCAGAAAGCGGGCTCGTCGTAGATCACAGTCACCTGTGGCTCGCGTGAAGCGTGTTGCCACCGGGGTCGTTCACCAGGCTGCAGACTTGGGCGAGCGAGCGGTCGACACAGTTACTGAATTCGTACAGGATCGCTTCTAGCTTTAGAGTCGTTCGACAGCCGCTTTGCTATTTGGTGGCGGCTGTCGCGCCACGGCTCTCATGTGCCCGCAGCCACTTCTCGACTTCGCTGAATACGCGCTCGCGGCCATAGTCGACCGTGATGATGTGTCCCGCGCCTTCGGTCCAGACGAGTCTTTTTTCTTTCGCTCCGAGCTTCTTGAGCGCGAATTCCGCGACAGCGGGGGAGATACGTGGGTCTTCCCGCGACTGCACTACCAAAGTCGGAGCAGTCACTGCGGGAAGAGCCTTCCTCGCTCGATTCATCACTCTCGACAGCTCGAAAAGCGCCCTTCCGGTCACGGCGCCATAAGCGAGGTTTTTCTCGCGCTCGATTGGATCGTGAATCGAGCGTGGACTCTTTCCGTTTAGTTCTCCGGCCAATCCTCCCCAAAGCCAGTGTGTTGCCGCGGCGATGCGGAGCAGCCGCGGCATGCCCAAATAGGGCGCGATAAGGATCAGAGCCGAAATATCTCCGAACTCCGCGGCTAGCAGAACAGCCAGCGCTCCGCCCATCGAAAGTCCGACGACGCTGACTGCGTTGCTCCGGTCTCGGATCTCGAGCAGTGAACTCCTTGCCGCATCGATCCATTCGTCGGCGCGGGACCGGGTGAAAGCTTCCATGGTGCGTCCGTGTCCCGGCAGCAACGGCACGAGTACGCTGTAGCCGCCCTTGTGCAACCTGCGCGCAAGAAGGGAGAGCGTCTGTGGAGTGTCTCCAAAACCATGCAGGAGGAGGACTCCGTGTGAGCCCTCCTCCTGCAGGTCGATCGTTTCGGCCCCTTTCAGTAAAGCGGCCGGTTCAGCGTCTCGCCGATCGACCATTCGTCCTCATCACCGGGACATTTCTCTCGCTACGGGAACCGCCGCTTCCCTATCCCCGTTTTGGCCGAGCGAAGATGTCAGTGAAGCAGGCTCGATCAGGAAAGTCATACCCCTTCTCTCCGCGATGCCAGCCGACACCAGGCGGCTGAGCGCCAGTGCTATCGATTCTCTCGTCGCACCGACCATCTCGCAGAGGAGTCGATGATGCGTGTTCTCCAGCTTGAGACGGCCATCTGACGTCGTGAAGCTGCGGTCAGTGCTGAGATGCGTCAGCGTGGACATCAGACGCTGATCGACGTTCAACGCCGCCAGCTCGTGAAGTTTCTCGAGCAGATAAGCCCGCTCCGACATTATCTGCGACAACAGCGGAATCGTCTGGGCCGGACGTTCCCTGATGAAAGCCCGGAACTGTGCTCCGCTCAGGAACATAGTCTTCGTTTCTTCCGATGCGTTCGCGTCCGTGACGTATTGACTGTACGGAGCAAGCCCTTCGCTTCCAAATGTCTGTCCGGACGTGGCGATGAGAGGAACGAATCCACGTCCGACTTTTATCTTGTTGCGCAAGACGACGTGACCCTCGAGTACGATGAAGACGCCGTCTGCGGGAGCGCCACGCTGATAAAGTTGAAATCCGGAAGGCCAGTTTGCTTTAGCGCCGTAAGCGCCGAGGGGCGCTACTTCGTCCGGGGTGAGACGTGAGCGTCGCACTCCCATTTGCCCGTTTCTCATCTGGCTGTCTTTCATTTCGTTTCTCGTCGAGCGGTCATCTAACGCAATGTCCGGGCCCGGCCAGGACGAGAGATGACTTCGCGTTTCAGCTTTTCTTTAGCAATTCCGTCGCCATCCGCAACGCGCGCGTCGCCGCGTCAAAACGCTGGGCAAGATCTGTCAGCTCTTGTCCGACAGCACCCTGGTCACCAAGCCGGATTGCTTCATTCACCGACGGTAAGACCATTGTTGAATAACCGTTATTCTCGTCTGCGGCGTAAATAAGGTTTCTGAACCACGGTCTGGTCACCAGCCCCTGTGGTCTTGTAAGCTGGCGTTCAACTTCGAGCAAAGTCGCGTTGACCTGTTTCGCCGTTTCTGGCGCCAGCTGAGCCGTAAGAGCTCGGTCCCTCACTGCACTGAAGGTCGAGGCCGCATCCTCCATTCGCCCAATCGCCGCGGTGAGTCCGGCAGCTGAGATTTTCAGGCGCTTGTCGGCAATCGCCTGATCAACCTGCGTTCCGAACCGTCGCATCGTTCGCGCAAATTCCACATAGTCGTACGGCAGGATGTCGGCATTCGCAATGCGCAGCAGTGTCGCAGCTCCTATTCGCGCCGCAGTCGCGTGAACCTCGAAGTTCGGATCGCCGAACTTCGACATCCAATGATACGAATCGTACGCCGAGTGATAGACGCCTTGTGGTCCCCCAAAACCCCAATCGGCGATTGGAATGCCCAGATGGTTGTAGAATCCGGCGAAGTCGGAGCCTCCACCGGGGTCGCCCATTTGTGGCTCGAGTGAATCCGCCGCCAGGTTGGCGCGTTTCCTCCAGACGTCGTATACGCTGCCCTGGTGGCTAGGATCGGGTACCTGCTTCGTTACATCGCGTAACAATGCGCGAAGCGATGGCGATCCGCCGCCGCTGAAATTCGGGCCCTGCGCGACGTCATCCTGGTTGAGATAGGCGACGGCACTCCGGCTCAATCGCAGTGAATCGTCCTCGACGTATTCCGTCGATCCGATCAATCCCCATTCTTCCGCGTCCCACGTCGCGAACACTATCGTGCGCTTCGGCCGCTTCCCCGCCTTCACCTGCTCCGCGATTGCGCGCGCTGCTTCCAGCACGCTTACGGTGCCGCTCACGTTGTCCGCCGCGCCTGGTCCCCATGCATCGCGGTGCCCGCCGATCATCACGATCTCATCCGGGAACTCGCTCCCACGAACGATCCCGAACGTATCCCAGATTTCCTTGTAAGGATTCGTCGTGGCGTCGGTCGTCACCGCCATTCGCGCTTGCACAGGGCCGGGGCCGACGTGGTATCGGAAAGGCAGGCCTCCCTGCCACGGCTGCGGGATCGATTTCCCCGTCAATTCGCGCAGAAGCTCGGCGGCATTTCCATAAGAGATGGGCAGTACTGGAATGTGGGGTACCTCCATCTGCGACACCGGAATCCGCTTCGCGTTCGCAGTGCTTGGATAACTTGGCGTACTCGGATCACCATCGGGGTTCATGACGCTTCCACGCTGAATCCCCTGCGACGGCCTCATTGGACCGACAGGATATACATCTCCGCGCACGTAGCCATCGTCGGCGGGATCGCTGTAAATCATCAGCCCGACCGCTCCATGCTTTTCGGCCTCTCGAGCCTTGATGCCGCGATACGACCGGCCATAGCGCGCAATCACGATCTTTCCCTTCACCGAAACGCCCATCGAGTCGAGCTGCACGTAATCCTCGATCAGTCCGTAGTTTACGTAGACCACGTCACCACGCACATCTCCGGCTGCGCCATAACCGTTGAAAGGCATCACCTGCGGAAACGCTACCGATGTCGTGTCTTCGGGAACGGGACCTTCCTGCAGATTCAGCTCGATCGGATCAGGTGCGATGCGCCATACTCGCGTACTCAGCGGGTGGGGCATCCATACGCTGTACGAGCGCACTTCCGTCTCGAGACCCCACGATTTCATCTGACTCACCACGTAGTCGCGCGTGCGCGCCTGCGCTGGAGTGCCAGCCATGTGAGGCTGGAACGAGAGAAACTTCGAGTGTGCGGATGCACTCGCGGGCGATGGACGGGTGATGACATCGGCTTCCGTAGCACGCTCGGTTGCCGCTGACTGGGGCGAGTAGCCGGGACTCGTCTGCGCACCAAGCGGAAGAGCGAGCACGAGCGTCATTGAGAATGCGAGTTTCCTGTTCATTTACCGACGGATACCTCGGTTTGGGCTTGGTGCCGTTGAAGGGGCGGTGTCTATTCGTCCAGCTGTTCGAGAGCGGCGGAGATTGCTTCACGAAGTCTGGCTTCTCCTTCTGCTCCCGGAGCAACGCTGCCAGCGAGTGAGTTGAATTTGGCTAACATCTCCTCGTCCACGTATTTCTCCGGGTGGCGTACTCCGAGCGACTCCAGAGAACGAACCGCCAATCGTCGAAGCAGCGACAGAGTAGAGCTTTCCAGTCCCGCCAGTGATTGCGGCTCGGGCGGCGTTGTCACCAACGCGTGGTCACGCTTGCGCCTCGGGGCGTTGAGAAGAGCCGAAATCGAGCCCAGTTTCACGACGAAGGATCCCGGTGTATGCTCCCGCCACTCACTTACGACACCACGTCTTCGCAGAGCCGGCAAAAGCGCGACGATCGCCGCGCGTACGGCGGAGACTCCCCCGGGACTTTGGTTGCCACGTCCGGTTATCACCAGGACTTCGCTCGTCCCTGCGACCTGTCGCTCGCGTAACCATGCCTCGGCACGATGACGAGCGTCCGCGGCAGTTGGCAGGGACTCTCGAAGATTCAGAATGTTCTTCGGCCCGAACTCCGCCTCGTCAAAAGCCTTCCAGACGGAATGAAGTGAGACCCTACCGGATCGCATTCTGAAGCACGTGGCCGTCGAGTTTCTCTTGCGGTGTTGCACGAACGATTGCCGCCAGAGTGGGGGCCATGTCGACCACCCTTGCAAATTCTGTGTAGCGCCCAGGCTTGATGTCGCTCCCGTAGAAAATGATCGGGACTTGCGCGTCCGAATCATTCGGGCTTCCGTGCTGCGCCTGATAGCCGGCCAGCCAGTAGTTGTAGGGAGCCAGAGTCACCACCAGAGCTGCCTTGCTCTCGTCACCAAACATGTGCAGCCACCTGCGCGCGATTCTGTCATTCACGGTATCTGCCCGCGCGAGGTCGGAAATCCTGTCCGCGCGCGCAACGCCAGGCACGCGAAGAAAGTCAGCGCGCACCGCGCGCAGGAGTGAGTCCTGATTGATCCTTGCTTTCGCGAGAGCCGGTCGGTCGAGTTCCAATACTCCACCGTCGAACGAGAAGCCATTGCCGCTGTATGCGCCAACGTAGTTGAGTCCGTAGCCTGGTACGCCGGCTTCAGAGAGCGAGTTGCTCAGTCGCTGCAGAACCGGCCGCACGTTGACGCGGTTCGCCCCAGTATTTGGATCGTGCGCGTGAATTTCCGGAAAGGGCGTAAGAGCATGATCCGCCGTCAGAGCTATGACGACGTCCTTCTGATTTCGAATGCGGAAGAGCGAATCGAGGAACGCGCCCAGCGATCGATCGAGGCGAAGTATCTGATCGTGGAGCTCTCTCGAATCGGGTCCATAGCGGTGGCCGATCGCGTCGGTGGTCGACAACGAGATTGCCAGCACATCGGTCTGTGGGCCGGCGCCGAGATTGAGCGCGTTGACGCCGGCGAGCGCGAAATCGAGCGTCAGCTCGTCCATCCATGGAAACTCAGCGAGCACGCGGGCAGCCGTATCAGGCGAAGCACTTTCGACATGCGGAAACAGGAATCCGACTCCGCCAGACTCTAACGGAATGCTGTCAGGTTCGGGGTACGCGCTCTCCGGTAACGACAGCTGCCACGCGCGTCCAGCGAAACTCGCGGGAAGTTTCCGCGCATTGAAAGCGTTCACCCAATCCGGAAGAGCAGAGCCGTAGTACGTACTCGTCGTGAAATTTCCGTTCGGTGCATACCAGAAGACGGGCTGTTTCGACCTTCCGATCGGAAGAATCGCGGCGCGGTCCTTCCTCGATACCGAGAGCACGCGAGTGCGCGGATCTTTGGCGATCAGCCAGTCGACGAGCGTAGTGCCGCGAAAGCGAAACGGCGATGCTCCCGGACCAGGCGCATCGAGGAGCGTAACCGTCGTGTCGCTTACGCCAGCGGAATTAGCTGAGATGCCGGTGTGAACCGGGAAACGGCCCGACATCGTCGCTGAATGCCCTGGCGCCGTCTCCGTTATCGCATGATCCTGAAACGCCTTAGTGAATACGGCGCCGCCCCTATAGAGTCTGCTCAGTCCACCAGTGAGCTGTGACCCGAAACGCGAGAGATAGTCGGGACGCATCGCGTCGACCGTGATGAATAGCACCAGTTTCGGTCTGGAAGAGTCACGGGCCTGTGATTGCGCGGGCGCCGCAACCAGGCCGGAGAGCACTATAGACAACAGAATGCTTTGGGACCGACAAGTCATTGATTCCTTCTTGGCAGTTTTCTTACTTGCACTGTGCGGGCGCACCCGCTGGTAGTCCAAACGCCGTCGTGACGGCTATTCGCCAGCCTTCGGGCGTCTTCACGAAGACCCGTTCGGAGACGCCGCTCGAGGTCGTGTCCTTCTGCGTCACGGTGTAACAGTAAGTGCCGTACACGACCCCGGGCGCAATTGGCAGCACCCGCAGATTCCTGGCGACGAGAGTGTCGGGCCACGTCGAATCGCGGCGTGCGCTCCAGCCATCGTAACCGAGCTCGAGCCCCGCTGGTCCATTGCGTCCCAGTGTGGCTGTGTGAAGATACGTGGCGAGATACCGCGCGCGGTCGCGTTTGTGTATCGCGTCTATGTTCTCCTCGAACAGGCGCCGCGCCCCGACTGTGTCAGACGCGGGCGATATTGACGGTGACGGACCAGTATTGGGCGCTATGGGCGCGCACCCGATTGCCACGAACAGCGCGATGAGTCGGCGGGACGAGAGTCTCGTCGATGCCATACATCTCTGGGGAAAATGTCCCCGCAATCTTAACCGGAGACGCGGTGATTGGCGACTCCGGTTTCAGACTAATGGCCGATGATGCTCTCGAGAATGTGCACGCCGCGCATCAGGTCATCCCGGTCCATTACGAGGGGCGGAAGAATGCGGAGCGTGTGATCTCCAGCCGTGAGCGCGAGCAGACCTTCGTCCCAACCGCGTTTCACGATTTCATTCGCCGATTCGACCACGTCGAGACCCCAGATGTAGCCGGTTCCACGAATGGCTCTCACTTTTCCAGAGCGTCGCGCGACTGCGTCGAGCTGATCACCGAGCCATGCTCCGTTTTCACGAACGGCCCTGAGCAGAGATGGATCCGACAGCCGGTCGACGACATACCCGGCAACAGTCGCCACGAGCGGCCCGCCGCCAAAGGTCGTTCCATGATCTCCCGGCTGAATTGTCGCTGCAATCTCCTCCGACACGAGAACTGCACCCATCGGCAACCCGCCAGCCAAAGGCTTGGCAAGCGTCAGCATATCGGGAACGACTCCGATGTTCTCGTATGCGAAAAAATGTCCGGTACGTCCGAGACCGCATTGGATCTCGTCGAAAATGAGAGCGATCTCCCGCTCCGCGGTCAGAGTACGAAGGCGGCGGAGAAAATCGGAATCGAGTACGCGCACTCCTCCTTCGCCCTGGATCGGCTCGACGATCAGAGCCGCAACCGTCTCTCCCTCGAGGGCGGTATCGAGATCGCGGAGGTCGCGCTCACATATCGAGACCCCGCCGGCGAGTGGGCGAAACGGTGCGCGATACGAGGGACGATCGGTAGCGGCGAGAGACGCGAAGAGCCTGCCGTGAAAGCTTCCACGCAGGGCTATGATCTCGACTTTTGCATCGGTGCCGGTCTTTCGGGCCCACCGTCTCGCGAACTTGAACGCACCTTCATTCGCCTCCGCCCCCGAGTTGCAGAAAAATACCTTCGACGCGAACGACCGCTCAACCAGCTTGGCGGCGAGCTGCTCACCGGGCGAGGTTCGATAGAGGTTCGATGTGTGGATCAGGCCGGTGCTCAGCGCCTCGTTTATTACCTGCGCAATTCCCGCATCTCCATAACCGAGCGCATTCACCGCGATCCCGCTTGCAAAATCGAGATAGCGCTTGCCATCGGAGTCGATGAGCTCTACGCCATCTCCCATCACGAGCTGCATCGGTGCGCGCTTGTAGGTTGGAAGGAGCGGAGATGACTCCGACGACGAAATGGTCACGACTTCCTCTTCGATCGGCAGCGTGATTGTGTTCATAAAGCAACACTCTGAGAATGGGTAACGAAGGTTCCGCGCTCACCATCGCCGAGACCGGCAAGATCACAGATTCTTACGCGAGCAACTCCGGCAATGAGGGCGGCCTGAGCCGACTCGAGCTTGGCTGCCATGCCGCCGACAGCAATGCCGTTTGCCGTCAGCTCACGGGCGGTTTCAATGCTCAGATTGGAGATGACTTCACCGTCGCGATCCTGAACGCCTTCGACATCAGCGATCAGCAGCAGCTCTTCGGCTTCGAGCGCGACGGCGATGGCGGCAGCGGCATCGTCACCATTGACATTCAGCGGACCGCCCTTCGAGCTCCTCGCGTTGTATCCAACCGGCGAGATCACCGGTAAATACCGCCCCTTCAACAGAGTCCGAAGGATACCTGCCTTCACCAGGACGGGCTGACCCGCGAACCCAAGCGACGCAGGATCGATCAGCTCCGCACCAATCAGAGCACCATCTTCTCCCGATAGACCCACCGCGGGAAGACCGGCAGCGACCAGCGAATTCACGAGCCGCTTGTTGACGACGCCAGATAGCACCATGCGCAGAAGCTCGAGATCTCCCTCCGATGTGACACGGCGTCCGCCAACGAATGCCGGTTCCCTTCCCAGCGCGCGCTGCATTGCGGACATCTCGTCACCACCGCCGTGCACCACACAAAGCTCGCCAGGTTCGGCATCCCACGCCTCGCGAAGAGTTGTTGCCAGGCAAGGATCGCCCTGCGCCCGTCCGCCAATTTTCACGACGCGCATCATGCCGGTAACCCCGCCTGCTCGCTCAGGCCCAGCAGAACGTTCGCGTTTTGCAGCGCCTGCCCCGCGGCTCCCTTTACCAGGTTGTCAATTGCTGAAATGATGATGAGAGTGGGTTGGCGCACGTTGGCTGCCTTGGCAACGCTAAGGCGCACGACGTTCCGGCGTACGACATCCTTGAGCGACGGCGGCTGGTCCGCGATCTCGATGAATGGCTCCCCGCGATAACAATCGCGCCAGAGCTCGGACGGATCGTCAGAGTACTCGTTAACCGGAATGGTGATCGTCGCGAGAATTCCCCGGGCGACCGGAAGCAGATGGGGCGTGAACAGTATGTCGTTGTCGCGGCCACCCAGCTCCTTCGTCACCGCTTGCATTTCAGCGATATGTCTGTGCTCATTCCCCACCGCGTACGCACGGAAATCCTCGGCGACTTCGGCGAATAACAGATCGGGACGAGCCGAATAGCCGGCACCGGTAACACCACTGGCAGCGGAGACGTTTATGGTAGCCCCAGGTACCACCCAACCTTCCTTTAGCAGTGGCGCGATGGCAATCAAAATGGCAGTCGGGTAACAACCGGGATTCGCTACGATGTCCGCCCCTGGAATCTTGGCGCGCATGAGTTCGGTGAGCCCGTAAGGCGCCTGGGACTGGTTGATTGCCCCACCTGCCCCCGGCCTGAAATCGGACGAAAGATCCACCACGCGCGCTCCGGTATCGCGTGCATTTCCGACCCACTTGGCCGATGCGCCATGCGGAAGCGCTGTGAAGACAACCTCCGCTTTGTTCAACGGCGCGTCTTCCATCGCGACATAGGTCACTTCAGTTGCTCCGATGCGAGCGCGCTGCCCCTGTTGCTCGTTAGCAGAGGCAAAGGCAAGCTCGAGGCTGGGATGTCGCGCGATCAACCCGCACAGCTCCCGACCCGCATAGCCGCTCGCACCGAGGACTCCCACCGGAACTTTATGCATAAGGAATGCATAACATTACACTCACGGCCCGTCAATGATCTGGACCGTCCGCTCGCGCAATCCTTTCTGCAGTGCTAAACTCAGTTCCGTGGCCAACAAGCGCGAACGACACGACACGATCCTCGAGATCGTAGACTCTCGAGTCGTGAGCAGCCAGGAGGATCTCCGCAAGCTGCTGCTCCAGCGTGGCTGGGACGTGACCCAGGCGACTCTGTCTCGCGACCTGCGGGAATTGCGGCTCGCCCGGGTACCGACTCCCGAAGGCGCCAGATACGCGATTACCGACGGCAGCATAGAGGAAAGCAGAGCCGCGCTCGATACCCTCCTGCCGCAGCTCTTCCTCCGGATCGACGGTGTGAGCGAGATGCTAGTGCTCCGCACGGTTCCCGGAGGTGCGCAGCCTATTGCCGCAGCTCTCGACGGCGAGGGATGGTCCGATGTCCTTGGCACCGTTGGGGGCGACGATACAATCCTGATCATCTGCCGCTCCGTTGCCGCCCGTGAGCGCGTTCTCCGGCGCCTCAAAGCCCTCGCTGGAGAGCCGGGCTAAAGTCTTGACGGGGCTGGCCCGACCGATTAAATATTCAGTGATTCTGTATACTTATTGACTGAGGCGCCCGTGATTCGTACAATTGCCCTTGCCTACTCCGGTGGGCTCGATACATCCATCATCGTCCCCTGGCTCAAGGAACGCTATGGCGCGCGCGTCATCTGCGTCGCCGCGGACATCGGCCAGGGCAACGAGCTGGAGGGAGTACGGGCAAAAGCAATCGCATCGGGGGCCGACGAGTGCTACGTCGAAGATCTGCGCCAGGAATTCGTGGAAAAGTTCGTGTGGCCCACTCTCCGCGCTGGCGCCATCTACGGTCGGAAGTACCTCCTGGGCACCTCGATGGGGCGTCCTCTTATCGCGCGCCGGCAAGTTGAGATCGCGCGCCAGGTCGGGGCAGATGCCCTTGCTCATGGCTGCACCGGCAAGGGAAACGACCAGGTGCGCTTCGAGCTGACATACGCTGCCTTTGCGCCGGATCTCCCGATTATCGCGCCTTGGCGCGAGTGGGACATTCGGAGCCGCGAGGACGCGATTGCCTACGCCGAGTCTCGCAAGATCCCCATTACGGCCACGAGGGAAAAGATCTATTCCCGCGACCGGAATATCTGGCACATCTCTCACGAGGGCGGCGTGCTCGAGCAACCGGGGACTGCACCGCCAGCCGACCTTTTCATGCTGACGACCGCGCCGGAGAACGCTCCTGACGAGCCTGAGGAAGTCACCATCGGGTTCGTCAACGGGACTCCAATGTCCGTAAATGGCGCCGAGCTGGATCCAGTGGACCTTGTCGTCGCGCTCAATACGATTGGCGGGCGGCACGGAGTCGGACGAATCGATCTCGTCGAGGATCGACTCGTCGGGATGAAGTCGCGCGGCGTCTACGAAACTCCGGGTGGTACTCTGCTCTACTCAGCTCACAGCGAGTTGGAGCAACTGGTGCTCGACCGACGGACTCTGGCCGCCAAGGATAGCATCGCTCCACGCTACGCCGACCTCGTATATGAAGGCCGCTGGTGGACGACCGAGCGTGAGGCCTACGACGCGTTTGTGAGCGTGACTCAGGAACGCGTCACCGGATCTGTGACGCTCAAACTCTACAAGGGAACCGCCTCGGTGGTGGGTCGCGAGAGTGATTACGCTCTTTATGACGAGCGTTTCGTTACATTCGGCGAAGACGACGTTTACCAACAGAGCGACGCTGCGGGCTTCATCCGGCTGTACGGACTTTCCGCGCGGGTTCGCGCGATCCGGGACCAAGAGTTGGCAGCGGCAGCACAGCGTCGAAGCGAAACGAAAGAGCAGGAGCCTGCGACTCTGGCCATCGCCTGACCGGCAAGGAGATCACTATGTCGGACCACTCATCGCACAAGCTTTGGGGTGGACGGTTCTCGATCCCGACTGCGGCTGCTCTGGATGCACTCAACCGGTCCATTGGCACCGATTACCGTCTCTGGCCGTTCGATATCAATCTATCTCAGGCTTGGGCAGTGGCCCTTTGGGGGGCCGGAGTCCTGACGCTCGAGGAAAGCAAGAAAATCGAGCGCGGCCTTGCTACAGTTGGGCAGAAGCTCGCGGCTGGTGCTCAGCCGCTTCCATCGGACGAAGATGTGCACACGCTGATCGATCGAATGCTTCACGATGAAGTAGGCGACGTAGCATCGAAGCTCCACACCGGCCGCAGCCGGAATGACCAGGTCGCAACCGCAACCCGTCTCTGGTCGATGGACGCGTGTACGAAGCTCGATAACGCAGTCTGCACCTTGCAGCAGGTAATGTTCGATCACGCGGTGACGCTCGACGACGTGCTGATGCCGGCGTACACACACCTTCAGCGCGCCCAACCCGTAGCCGCCGCACACTGGATGTTGTCGCACTTCTGGCCACTCGAGCGGGATCGAGCACGGATTGCTTCGGCGTCACGTGGTGCGGCGGTATTACCGCTTGGTTCGGGTGCGATCGCTGGCTGCGCGTTTCCAATCTCCCGGGTTCTGCTCCAAGGCAGTCTTGGTTTCAGCTCCGTGTCGCAGAACAGCATTGATGCTGTTGGCGATCGAGATTTCGTGGCCGAGCTGTTGTTCGCGGTGGCGATGACAGCCACACATCTTTCCCGACTCGCCGAAGATCTGATCATTTACGGCTCGAGCGAATTCGGATTCGTTCAATTCGGCGATGCGTTCACGACGGGCTCGAGCATGATGCCGCAGAAACGCAATCCCGATGCGTTGGAGCTTGCGCGTGGCTCAGGTGCGCGTGCCATCGGAGATCTGACGACGCTCCTAGCGACGCTCAAGGGATTACCCAGCGGCTACAACAAGGATCTCCAGGACGACAAGCGCGTGTTATTCGACGCTGTTGACACGATCCTGCTGGTGCTGCCCGCTGTATCCGGCGCTCTGCAGGAGATTCGCTTCAACCCGAAGCGAATGCGGGCTGCGCTGTCGAGCAGCATGATGGCGACCGATCTCGCCGACTATCTGGTGGAGAAGGGAGCCAGTTTCCGCGAGGCCCATTCTTCAATCGGCTCATTGATTCGCGAGAGTGAGCGCGAAGGCTGCGAGCTCGATGGACTGCCGCTCGCATCGTTCAAGGCTGCGCATTCATTATTCGGCGACGACGTTCTTGACTGGCTCGACCCCGCACGCTCAGTGGCGCGTCGCGATGTTCCCGGCGGTACGGGTCCGGCTGCGCTCAGTGCACAACTTCGCTCCGCGCGTGAAGCTCTCCGGCCAGCAACAGATGCAGCACGGGGGAACGAGTTAGTCCTTCGGGCGGTCTAGGAAGCGAAGTTTGACAAAAAAAATACGCATGATCGTGCCCATTTTCTTTCTCCAAACTCAGAACATCAACCCGAATGTAATTGGGACGAAGTGGATTACTCCACCTTTCGCGGGCTCGCGGGAGATGAAGTGATATCTCGATTCAATGAAGCTCGCGATCGGCCCTAATCCGAACGTAAGACCGGCTCCGGCATTCAGTCCGAGATGATTCTCCGACTTCGAACCGGCGACATCAAACTTCGTGTTGTACCACCCTCCTCCCGCCACGATGTAGCTCTTGACGCTGGTTCCCGGGAAAGCGAAGACGGCGTTGGTGAGTATACCGGCGACTCGAAAACTATAAGTGTTGGTCGCTCCGGCCTGGGACGAAGTGACGTTCTTGCGCGAAAAGTCGTTATAGATCCCATCAAATCGAACGCCAATCGGCAAGTCGGGAGCACCTAGTGCGAGAGCAATGATCCCGTTGAATCCGGTAACCTGAGTGTCGCTCAACTTTCCGACTGGTATCGCCGCGCCCCCACCGATTCCAAGAGCGTATGTCTTCTGACCAGCCACTTGAGTGGATAGAAAGGGTGAAGCGAGAACCGAAACTGCAATAATTGTCAAAATTCGCTTCATCTGGCCTGACCGGAATTCATTGTTGAGTGAGTTGCAAGAGGCGGGACAATATAACGTGAGAAGCGCGTTGTAATGGAAGTAGGCATAAACTAAGATTAAATATCCTAAATTAGTAGGATCATTGAATGGCTCGGGCGTATACTATTGCTACAGCTGCACTTACACTCGGAACCTCTGGGAAGTGGCTCGACAATGTGCTGTCGCATAATCGTGTTTCCGGCATTGCACGGGAGCGACAGGGAGTATCTCGTCGACTTACTGTCGAGGGCTTGGTTGGTCTGGCGCTCGCGGTTTTGCTGGTGCGGGAGCTTGGATTACCAACCGCAAAGGCGATTGCCGTGGCCGAGAATCTCGCGAACAACGAGGGTCGGTACATCGCGGCGCAAGGACTGATGCTTACTCTCGATCTATCATCATTTCGGGCAGCCCTGCTCGACCGCCTTGAAAGCGCCGTCGAGATCGCTCCGATTCCGAAGAGAGGTCGTCCCCACAAGAACAAAACGGGGCGCCTCGATTGAGACGCCCCGCCAGATTGTGCCAGTGAAGCGGACGTGGCTTAAGAAGCCTTCGTCACGTTCTCGGCAGCTGGACCCTTCTGACCCTCGACGATGTCGAACTCTACCGCGTCACCTTCTGCAAGGGACTTGAACCCCGAGCCGGAGATTGCGCTGTAGTGAACGAAGCAATCCTTCTGCCCGTTGTCAGGTGTGATGAATCCAAACCCCTTCGCGTCGTTGAACCACTTCACTTTGCCGGTCGTACGCATTCCCTACTCCTGGAAAATTGTGTCTTGGGCAGCGGAATTTACGCCCGACCCTCGACAATCTGATACGCGGGTCTCGCTAACCCCGCATTGGACTTGAGCCCGCAGCAAAGGGCTTTCACCCGTACTCCTGGCTCGACTTGGCGGAAAAATAGCAAGGACCGGCTGAGCAGACAATAGAAAGATTCAAGGGCCCACGATACGGACGTTTGAGACGAAGTACTCGGTCTCTCCAAAGCACGACGACGGGACCCCTCGATGCTGTTCATAGGTCAGCGAAACACGCTTTCCCAGATCCTGCTCCAGAATTGAAGCGATCGAGTCACTGCGCACTGTAAAATTGAAGATTTGAGGAGTCACGGACCCGGGGAGATTGACCATCGCGAGCTCGCCCTCCCAGGTCTTGCAGAGCCACCCCTTCTTTGAAAGCTTCTGCACGTATCCCGCACGCTCACCCGTGGAATACACGTAGCCCAGTGTCACCCAGCTCCAGAGTGAAAAAATCACCAGGGGTACAAGGACGATCATCAAGAGCAGAATCACCACTGCCTTGCGGAACGTTTTCTTTGGCGGAGAGGATGCAGGCGCAGTATCAGCCACCTCGGGAGTATCACCCATCTAAGCTCCAGTAAGTGCCGGGGAAGAAGAAGTGAAGTTGTTCACATGCACCGCCCGGGCCAGGGAATTAGCTTTCAAATTCAACACACGCAAGAACCGTTGACAGCTATCGCGCGCAGAAAGACCGTGACTGCCATCGTGGGTGGCGTACCCGTCGGGTCGTCCCACCCCATCGTCGTGCAGTCCATGACCAACACCGACACAGCCGACGCTTCGGGTACGGCACTCCAGGTGGCGGAATTGGCGAGAGCCGGAAGCCGGCTGGTCCGGGTCACGGTAAACAACGATGATGCTGCACGCGCACTGCCGGAAATCGCGAGCAGACTGATTGATATGGGCGTCTCCGTTCCGCTGATCGGAGACTTTCACTACAACGGTCATTTGCTGCTTGCGAAATATCCCGCGACGGCGAAAACCCTCGACAAATACCGAATCAATCCGGGCAATGTGGGTGGAAAGCGGCGTGACGAGAATTTTCGAACGATCATCCAGATAGCGCTCGATAACGAGAAACCAGTCAGGATCGGTGTGAACTGGGGCTCGCTCGACCAGGACCTTCTCACAACGCTGATGGATGACAATGCGCGCAGTGACGAGCCGCGAGCCGCTAAGGAGGTCTACATCGAAGCGATGATCCAGAGCGCGTTACGCTCGGCATTCATCGCTGAAGAAGTGGGACTCGGTCATGACCGCATTATCATTTCCGCGAAGGTGTCGGGCGTTCAGGATCTCCTGGACGTATACCGCCAGCTCGCAGCTCGATGCGACAACCCGCTGCATCTCGGTCTCACCGAGGCGGGGCTCGGGTCAAAGGGCATCGTCGCCAGCACGGCGGCGTTGTCGATCCTGCTATCGGAAGGCATTGGAGACACGATTCGCGTGTCCCTGACTCCGCGTCCCGGCGGAGATCGGACCGAAGAGGTGAACGTCGCGCAGCAAATCCTTCAATCGCTCGAGCTGCAGAGCTTCAACCCGCAGGTCACCGCGTGCCCGGGGTGCGGCCGTACGACATCGACTTTCTTCCAGCACATGGCGGAAGACATCCAGACCTATCTGCGGGAGCAGATGCCAACGTGGCGCGATCGTTATCCTGGCGTGATAGAAATGAAGGTCGCGGTGATGGGGTGCGTCGTTAACGGGCCGGGAGAGTCAAAGCACGCGAATATCGGCATCTCGCTTCCTGGAACCTTCGAAGACCCGAAGGCGCCTGTGTACGTCGACGGCAAGCTGTTGCTCACCCTCAAAGGCGAAACGATCGTTCCAGAGTTCTTGAGGATACTCGAGCAATACGTCGAGAAGACCTACGGCACAGGGACGGCGACGGCTGCGACGCTCGGCTAGCGCCTGCTTCAGCCGGCTAGCTCCTGGAGCTCGCCCGAAACTGCGTCGAGCTCCTCCAGGATCGGAGCATCGAATCCGACCTCGCGAAGCCTTTCGTAGACCTGGCGATACCAGCGACCTGTTCCGACTCTCCCCGCGCCGAAGCGACTCCAGATCGTCTCGGCATCAACGGTTCTCCTCAGATCCGAAAGGATCGACGACGCATTATGAATCTTGTCGGCGGCACAAACCCAACGCGCCTCCTCGCTCGCGACTGACAACCGTTCCAGATAGTCTGTCTTGCGGTCGTCGCCGGAAAGCTCCACTCCGTCATCGTCGTGCCGGCGGTAGGTTACGGCCAATACGGTATCCAGAACTGTCGCGCCGAATTTGTCGCCAATTCGTTGCTCCAGCATCTCCCGGGAATAGCCTTCCCGAACGCAGTCCTCGATTACGTCGTGAAGGATCCCGGCGACGACCGTATTGCTGTCGCAGCCATATCGAGTAAGAATCACCGCGACGTTCGCGGGATGCGTGAGGTAGGGAAGCTTCGTTCCCTTTCGCACCTGGCGGTCGTGATGCTTGGCCGCGAACGCGAGTGCGTGATTGATTACGTCGGAGTAACCGGTAACTGTCATTGCTTCGTTGCAAACCAGGACACAAGCCGTTCGAGCCCTTGCTGGTCTTCTGCTTTGAACGCCTCCAGCCGGTCAGAATCTACGTCGAGAACCGCGATTAAATCACCCCGTTGATCGAGAACGGGGACGACGATCTCTGATCGAGAGTGCGCATCACACGTGATGTGCCCGGGATACTTTTCGACATCCGCGACGATTACGGTTTTCATTTCTGCAGCAGCCGTTCCGCACACCCCCTGACCAAACGCAATGTCGAGGCAGCCGAGGCTTCCCTGATACGGTCCGACTCGGAGGAGCTGTCCGGGAACAACGACACGGTAGAAACCGGTCCACAGATGGCCGAATGCGTGATGCACCAGAGCAGCCATCGTAGCCATCGCTGTCACATCATCGTCGATGCCCTCGAGAATGGCGTCGCTGTGTCCCTTCAACTCGGCGTACGCGCGAGCTTTCGGGACGCTTCTCAGATCAGGAATTGTCTCGGCCATTGCCCGCTACCGCGCCGTCGCAAGCTCTGGCTGAAACGCTCCTGATTGTCGAGTGGCCCCGAGCATCTCCTCGCGCGTCTCCAGCTGTGGCATTTCCGCATCCCATAGCACGAGTCCATGGATACGCATGTCGGCCCCGCGAAGGCTGTCCACAGCGCTCTTGAGTCCCCCCACAGTGGTGTGGGCGATTCTCGCACAGAGTATGACGTCCGGAGCCGGGATGATGCTGTTGGCGCTCCGCTGAACGTAGCTGGTTGGAGCTGCGATGATGATAAAGTCATAGCGTCGCTGCATCCGAGCGAGCTCTTTGCGCACCTCCTCAACGACATTTGGTTCCGGAAGTCCGGAGCGCCGCGTGCCGCTCGGAAGCACATCCAGCGGGCGGTCGCGACCGATGGTCGTCGGAATGATCGCTTCCGGCCAGGTTGCGTTGCCGGTGATGATTCCCGAAAGGCCGGGGTCAGGTCGGATTCGCAGGACGCTGGCGACGCTGCACGTTGTGGGATCGACGTCAACGAGCAGAGTGCTCCGCGCCTCGTAGGCTGCGGATGCAGCCAGGTTCGCCGCGACAGTCGCGACAATGCCGGGGTCGTCGCCCGTGATCGTGACGATGGGGACGCTTGCTTCCACCGACGCGATGTGCAGATAAAGCGTTCTGTAACTCTCAGATACGACATCAATAAGAGGTGGTGCCTCGACATCCGCTTGCCGGCGGCTTCTTTCCACGACGACTTCCGGCGGCTTGATCACGGTGAGCACGCGAGCGCCGCTTATTTGCTCCGCCTCGCGCGGGTCGGCGATGTGCGGGCGCTTGAGCTCGGTTCCGAACGATGCCGCAAATCCAACGGCCAGTGCGAGCACCACTGCAGCGGCGAGCATCGCCCACGGTGGAGCACCCACGTTGGCAAGGTCGCGCGCGTGTGCCGACTCACGATCAATGCGTGCGTTCTTCTGGTTTATCTGATCCAGCTGCGCTTCCGCAGTCGCATAGTTCTGCTGCGCAGTCGCGCGCTGGGCGACGAGTTTTGTCGTGTCGACCGTTATTACGGGCTTCACTACGGGGGCAGGTGTCGGGCGTATCAGCGCCAGCTTTCCTCGCACCTCACCGCGCTTCGCATCAGCGATCCCCTGTATTTGGCGGCCGATCGCGTTCGCTCTCGACGTCAGCGACAGATATACAGGGTCTACGCCTCCTACGGCACCAAAAGCATTCCGATCACGCTCAATGTCCGCCAAAGAGTCAAGTAGCAGACGCACTCTAGGGTCGGCGGCTACTACAGGCGATGCAGCAAGCGCGCGATAGGACGTTGGAAGGGGAGCGTTTTCGGCTCTGTCGATCAAACGATTGAGCGTCGCGAGCTCCGCGCCCAGAGAGTCACGTTGCGCGCGGACCGCCGGCGGGAACGTATCTATGACAGCTGCCGGAACGGGCATCAGAGCGAGGCGTGTTGCATTCAACACGGAATCTGTGGCGGTCAGCTCCGCCAGATAGCGGTCTCTCGCGGCGACGGTTGGACCGGAATCCGTTCGGCTCTCGATGTTCGCGGCCACCGCCAGCGCCTTTCGTGAAGCGTTTCTCGGAACGACGACGAATGCGATCAAAGCGCCGATAAAGACTACGCCGCCAACGATGCCAAACACTACGACCCGGCGTAGCGCGTTCCTGGCACGCGCCGCCATCCAGAGGTAAGCAGAGCCCCCGCTCATCCGTGCAATGCTATGAACGTTCATCCGTCAAAGATTCACTGAGTATGGCGCGGGCGCGAGAGGGTCCGTTCTGGGAGGAGAAGCATCCCGACAGGTACGGGCCGGGGTCGCGCTTGTTTGCTCGTCAACAACCCAATCTAAGCGCCGAGTGGTTTTTACGGGATGACAAAAGACGGCGGAGCGTTTGCCCCGCCGTCTCGTCATCCTCAAATCAGCTTACTGAACCGTGATGACACCCTTCATGTTCAGCGCCAGGTGCGGAACGCAGTGATACGGGTATTGGCCGGGCTTGATGTTGCCGAAGGAGACCGTGACTGACTCGCCGGGGTTCATTTTCAGGTTGCTCGAGAGCTCACCCATCTTGTCCGTGCCCATGTTGGCATCGAGCTGGCCTTTTACATCGGGCGGAATCGTAGCGGGATCAAACGCAACGTTGTGGGGACCGCCGCTGACCACCACGAACTTGATGCCATCTCCCTGCTTGATCGTGAAGTTGGCGGGCTCGAACCGATAGCCCTTTGCATCTCCAACCATATTCACAGTCTTGGTTTTGCCGGTAATGGGGGCCATCGCGACGGCACCGCCTGTTGCGCCAGGGGTCGTCGAGCTACCAGCAGTTGTCGTTGTCGTCGAGCTCGTATCCACAGCAACATGCGTCGTGTCGGAGGGTTTCTTTTCTCCGCCTGCGCAGGCGCCGAGCGTAATTACTCCAACCGCGACCGCGAATTCGTAGAACCGCATCTTTTGAGGCCTCCCAGAGCCGTACAGTAGTGCACTTGCAAGAGTAGTTGTTCACTTCAGAGATTGTGAATTTATTCACAAGCTCGCTAACATGCAATTAATGCGACAGTTTCGCCTCTCATGATTCGTGCCCTGATGCTGCGGCACTCCGGATGATCGCAATTCCTGCGCTCGACCTCCGAGGGGGCGCCTGCGTTCAGCTCGCGGCCGGTTCCTATGACCAGGAGCTTATTCGGATTCCCGATCCTGTTGGAGTCGCCATTGCCTGGAGGCAATACGGGTTCCGGCATCTTCATCTGGTCGATCTGGATGCAGTGGCTGGACGTGGCAACAACGCGCCCGAGGTGCAAGCCGTTCTCGCTGCGACCGACCTCGAGGTTCAGCTGGGAGGGGGAATACGGAGCAGGGAGTCGATTCAGGGCTCGCTCAATGATGGAGCACAGCGTGTAATCATTGGCACGCGTGCGCTGGAAGACCTCGACTGGCTAGCAGAAATGAGCAGCCTTTTTCCGGGTTCCGTCATCGTTGCCGCGGATGTCCGCGATCGGAAGATTCTGTCTCACGGATGGACGCGCACCCACCCCAGGCTCGTGCTCGATCTCGTCCAGGAGCTAAATGGGCTGCCTCTCGCAGGTGTGCTCGTAACGGCCGTGCATCGCGAGGAGGCGATGCGCGGAACAGACCTGCCGCTCATGGAGGATGTCGCCGAGGCGGCTGACTTTCCCGTCTTTGCATCGGGCGGGCTCGGAAGCCTCAACCATCTGCGCGCACTGGCGGAGCGCGGTGTTGCGGCCGCCGTTGTCGGAATGGCGCTTTACAGTGGTGCGATGGATCCGTGGGTCGTGGCCGAGGAGTTCGCGGAATAGTCGCTATTGCTCGTTTGCGCTTCGCAATCGTCAAAACGACGCTATCGTGCGCGGATCCAGTTTCGCTGGATCGCCGACATACGCAAAGCGAAACCCCTTCATGTATTTTCTTGCCACTCTCTGAACCGCTTGCGGCGTTACGCTCTTTAATTCGTCAACGAAGCGGTCAGCTTCCCGGAAATCGCCTTCATACAGCTGTGAGCGCGCCAGGAAATCCGCCTGTGCGGCATTGGTTTCATTGTCCAGAAAGTATTCGGTTATGAATTGTTCTTCGAGCTGCTTGAGACCCACAGGGTCGAGCATCCCCTGTTGGAGATCCACGATCGCGGCGTGCATCAGCTTCAGTGTCGTGTCTGGCGAAGCCGTCGAGACGTAGAGTCCCCCCGTAGTCGCCGCACGATCGACGAAAGGGGCGTGCACGTCATAGGTGAGATTCTGCCGGGTCCGAATCTCTGCGAACATGCGGCCCGTCAGAACCGAAGTCGCAACCCTTAGCGCCTGATAGTCCTCACCGCTGGCGAGCGGACCGCTATAGTAGCCCAGTATGTAGTTGGTGGGAAGCTGTCGACGCTCGATTACGATAGCCGTATTCGCCTCGGGAATGCGCGGAGGCGCAGTCCACTTGTAACTGCCACGAGGAAGTTGGCCGATCGACTGGCTCACAAGTCGCTCGACGTGCGCGCGGTCGATGTTCCCTACAACGACCAGCAGCATTCGCGACGTTACGAATTGTGAACGATGGTATTCACGCAGTGACGCCGAGTCGAGAGCCTGGATCGACTTCTCGTTGCCGACGACTGAGACCGCGTATGGATGGCCCACATAGGTTATGCTGTCCGCGAGATAGTCAGCCAGAGCATCGGGATCATCTCGCCGCTGTCTGATTCCCGACAGGTATTGAGCCTTCACCAGGCTGATTTCCGACTTGGCAAGGTTCGGACGCATTACTCGATCGGCGAAAATCGACCAGGTGGAATCGAAAACCTCCGTACTCGATCGAATTCCGAACATCGTCCAGTCCGCGCTCGGAGCGACCACGATCTCGCTTCCCAGGAGCGACATCGCGCGCCGCAGTGAATTCTTGGGGAATCGTTGGGTGCCGCGCTCAGAGACCTCGAGCAGGATTGGCTCTATCCCTGCGTTCGCCTCAGTCACCTGCCGGGCTCCGCCCAACAGGTAGAGGTTCGCTGCGACGACATTGTTGGCGTTGTTCTGCCGAAGGATGACGTGCACCCCGGATACATCGAAGCTCGTCGTGGCCGTCGCGAGCGCCATCGCAATTGAGAGCAGCATCAGCGTGTCCCCACCATCACGAGATCCTGCGGAGCGAGCTTCAGCGACTGCCGCACTTCCGGCGCGATGAGAACTCCCGCAATGTGCGGCTTCCCGACGATGTAGCGGCGCGCGTACGCGCGCAGGTCTCCGATCGTCTGCTGTGCCATGTAATCAACATATCCCATGTAGTACTCGAGGCTGGCGACGCTCCACCAGAATCCCAGAGTGTGCGCGAACCCCGAGGCCCGCTCACGATCGAACGCGGAAGTCACAGCCCGATGCGCTTTGACGGCCTCGAGCTCGTCGGATGTGAAGTAGCCCGGTGTATCGAACTTCGCTATTTCGCCGTAGAGCGCGGCGAGCGCATCGCGAAGCTGTTCAGGCGATGTCTGTCCACTGATGGTAATGGGTCCGGTGTGATTGAGAGTGTAGTAGTTGACGCCAACAGCTTGCCATAATCCGCTGTCGACAAGCCTTTGCTGGAATTGCGACCGCGGGTCGTTCATTACGTCTGAAAACACATCCGCCGCGTAGGTGGACTTGGGATCCTGTCCGACGCTCGGACCTTGCCACTGGATTTGAACGGTCACCGCGCCTACAGGCGCTTCGACCAGCACTCCCTCGCTTTTCTGGAGCGGAGGAATGGTCGGAATCGGATCCGCGACGAACGGGTCGGCGCCACGACTCCACTGTCCCAGCTCGCGCTCGGCAAGAGCAAACACAGCGGCGGGGGTAACATCACCGGAAACGATCAAGGCAGAGTTGTTCGGGACGTAATACTTGTTCTGAATGACTCGCATTTTTTCGGGCGTCGTTGTCAGAACTATCTGCCGGTCACCAATCACATCCTTTCTGCTGAAGTTACCGGGATAGAGTTTTGCATCCGCCTGGCGCGAGAGCTCGAAGAACGGGCTCGATTCGTTTCTATCGTACTCTCCGATTACGACCTGCCGTTCCCGCTCTAGCTCATCACGTCGGAACAGTGGGCCTTTTACCGCTGTGGCCAGAAGCTCGATGGCATCTCCCAGTTTTTCCGCCGGGACGGTCATGTAATAGTTGACTCGTTCTTCCTGGGTAGTTCCGTTGAACACCGCTCCGAGATCCGACGCTCTGTCCCAGAATTGATTAGGCTCTGGATATTTCGAATTGGCGCGGAAGAACATGTGCTCGTACATGTGAGCCAGTCCTTCGTACTCGGGCGTCTGCGTAAACGATCCGTTCTTTACGTCGATCTCGATCGTCGCTAACGGAACGCCATGGTTCTCGACGACGATTACCTCGAGGCCATTACCGAGCACCTTGCGTTGAATGATCTTCTCGAGCTCCGCTCGCTGGCCTCCCGCCTGCACCGGAGCAAGCGCGTATGCCAGAAGCACAAGAGTAGCGCAGCGACGCAGGACACCTTTTCTTTCGGACATGTCAGATTCTAAGAAGGCCCGCGCAGACTCTTACGGGCAATTGTTAACTCGACTGGACGCCAAGAGGCTCAAACGCAATGAGCCTCTTGCTCAATACACCACATTCAAGATTGGTGGTCCCGCCGATCTCTTCTACGATGCAACATCGGTCGAGGATCTGGCAGGGGCAGTTACAGCCGCACGGGATCTCGGGCTCGAGTATTTCGTACTCGGACTGGGCGCCAACATTCTAATCGGCGACAAGGGGTTCCGGGGGCTGATCATCCGGAATACCTCGAGCCACCTCGAGTTCCTCGACGACGGAAGGCTCTGGGTCGAGAGCGGCGCGGTGATGGCGAAGTTGATACCCCAGGCCGTCGAGCGCGGGCTGTCGGGACTGGAACACTACGTAGGAATTCCGAGCACAGTGGGCGGGGCTGTGTGGCAGAATCTGCACTTTCTCTCACCGGCCCCAGCTCGCGAGAGAACGATGTTCATTGCCGAGGTCTTTGAGTCAGCCGAGCTGCTTACTTATGACGGGAAACGGAAAACCGTAGACCGCGAATACATGCAGTTCGGCTATGACACGAGCACCCTCCATAAGCAGCGCGATATCGCGTTGGCGGTGACATTCCAGCTGGAGCCCGGAGACAGGTCGGTGATGCATCGCATCATGCAGGAAAACCTCAGCTGGCGCGGTGGCAAGCATCCCTGGCTCGAATATCATCCCAGCGCTGGCTCGATATTCAAGAAGATCGAGGGCGTTGGAGCCGGACGTCTGATCGATCAGGTCGGTTTGAAGGGGTTCCGACACGGGGATGCCCAAATCTCCCACATCCACGCGAACATCATGGTCAATCTCGGGAAGGCGACGGCGAAGGATGTGCGCGAGCTGATCACGCTGGCGCAGGACAAGGTGCATGAGCAATTCGGCCAGAATCTCGAGGTGGAGATAGGATTCATCGGCGAGTTCTGACTCAGGTGGCCGAGATCTGCTCCGCGCGCTCGGTCACTGTTGTCCAGTTTTCAAGAGCAATGTCGAGTCGACGCCGCGTTTCGTCCAGCTCCCTGCCAGCGACGAGCGACTTGTCCGTTCCCTCACGCGTCGTATAGAGCTCCGGATCCTCGAGCAGTGCCGTAAGCTCCACGATTCTTTTCTCGAGTGCCGCGACTTCCTTCTCCGAGTCCTCGACGAGTCGACGCAGTTCACGAAGCGCCGCACGGGTTTCCACTCCCTGTGCTTCGCGTCGCCTGGTTGTCTTATGCTCCTTGACCCGGCGCAGTGATTCGCGCTCCGCGGTTGCGACCGCCGCTGCATGCTCGCGCTCTCGGCTTTGCTCCTCCCATTCAGTGAACGTTCCCGGAAAATCGGTGATGTGACGCTCGTGCAGAATCCATACTCTGGACGTCAGGGCTTCCAGCATCGCACGATCATGGCTAACCAGGAGTATCGTGCCTTCATACTCCTCGAGCGCGTCCTCGAGCGCTTCCACCGATTCGATGTCAAGGTGATTTGTCGGTTCGTCGAGCAGAAGAAAGTTCGCTCGGCCGAGAACCATCATTGCGAGCGCGACCCGGGCGCGCTCCCCACCAGATAATGTGTCGGCACGACGCTGAGCTTCGTCACCGGAAAACCCAAACCTGGCGAGATGACCCTGAATCTGGCGGCGTTCCCATTTAGGCCTGAGATCACTTATGACATCGTATAGCGTTCGATCCAACGGTACCTGCGCCATGTCCTGGCGATAATAGCTCGGCTGAATGGAGCCGCCCACCATAAGCTCTCCGCCTGAGACGGCGCGCTCACCAATCAACGCGCGAATGAAGGTTGATTTCCCACTGCCGTTCGGACCGACAAAGCCAACGACATCGCCACGCTGAATGGTTGCGGTAAAGTCCGAGATCAGGGTTCTGCCTTCGACCTCCAGGGTTACGGCGCGTGCGACCGCAACCTGATCGCCACCTCGCTCTGAGACGTCGAGTCTCAGCCCGAGAGCGGTGCCTTCCTCCGCCGTGGGAGCACTCAATCGCGGAGCTCGATTGAGGCGCTTGCGCCGACCTTTCGCCTGCTTCGTGTTCTGACCGGCGATGTTGCGCCTGATGTAGTCCTCCTCTTCGGCTATGACTTTGCGCTGTTTATCGTAGGCGCGCTGCTGACTCAGCCTCCGTTCTTCCCGCTGTACGACGAATGATTCGTAGCTGCCCGTATATGTCACCGCACTTCCCCCTTCGAGATGGAGCACGTGATCCACAACGTTGGCGAGAAATGCCCGATCATGACTGATCAGCAGAACCGTTTTGTCTGTATTTCGAAGGTAGTCCTCCAGCCAGCGCGACGTTTCCAGATCGAGGTGATTCGTTGGCTCATCTAGAAGCAGGACGTCGGCACCACTCACCAGTTGCCTCGCGAGTCCAAGCCTTCCGCGCTCACCACCACTCAATTGCTCGAGCGGCTGAGCGCGTGCTTTCTCCGCATCGAAGCCGAGCCCTTGCAGCACAGCGTCCACTCGCGGAGTGAAAGTGTAGCCGCCTTCGCGATCGAATCGTTCGAGGTCGCGATCATAGTTGGCGAGCACTTGCGGTGTGGCAGCCTCACCCACTTGTGATAGAACATGGGCCTGTTCGGCAAGGGAGTACTCCAGAGCGAGCAGATCAGCGAACTCCCCTGCGCCAGCTTCCCATACCGTTTTGGCTCCGCCGAAGTCACGGTGCTGCTCTAGAAGCCCGAACCGCAGATCCAGCTGGCGTGTAATGGTCCCTTCGGTCGGTTTTTGCGCGCCCGTGATCAGGCGGAAGAGCGTTGTCTTGCCGCTTCCGTTCCGGCCCAAGATACCCCAGCGGTCGCCCCGGCCTACGGTGAATGTTATTCCCTCGAAGATCCTCGACGCGCCGAATTCGACACCGACATTCGAAACGGATATCTGGGTCAAGAACGCAGCACGCTCGAGCACGCTGCAAGGCAGCGCTCGAGCGATTCCATGGTATGGTCCCCCATGTGGCCGATGCGAAAGGTGGAGCTCTTCAGCTTGCCATAGCCGCTTCCAACTACAATTCCGCGTTTTGCCACTGCGGCAGTGAAGGCTTCCGCAGGGACATCCGAGGGAAGCCTGATCGTGGATACTGTCGGCGACTGAGATCCGAGAGGAGCGATATTCGCCAGCTTCTTTCCTGTTTCGTCGCTGATTTTCGTCACCCATTCCTGGGTCCGCGCAGCCATCGCCTTGTGCCGCGCCCATCGGGCCTCGAGTCCCTCCGCCGCTATCGATTTCGCCTGCGCTTCCAGGGCATAGAGCAGTGTGAGCGCCGGGGTGCTCGGTGTCTGGTTCCGCCGCGCGTATGCATCGAGCTCAACAAGGTCGAAATAGACGCCGCGACCGTGGCTCCCATTCGCCTGATCGACGAAGCTCGTCGATGCGACGCCGAAAGAAAGACCAGGCGGAAGAGCCAGCGCTTTCTGCGAGCCAGTCAACACGTAATCGAGCTTCCATTCATCAAAACGAAGCTCCGCCCCTCCGAATCCACTGACACTGTCGATCAGGCATGCAACACCATGACGATGCGCGCAATCCGAGATCACGCGCACATCGTTGAGGGCACCGGTCGAGGTCTCGGAATGAACAACCGTAATCGCCGTGTACTTTCGCATCGAGAGACGCTCGTCCAGTTGCGGAATCGCGTGCACCTGTCCCCACGCGACTTCGTAGCGATCGACATCGCGGGCGCACATCGACGCAATGTGCGCAAATCGCTCCGAGAACGCCCCATTTACCAGACAAAGGATCCGACCCGGCGGAGCGCAGCGGATTGCAGCCTCCATCATTCCGGTAGCTGATGATGAGCTGATGTAAACCGGACGTTCTGTCTTGAATAGGGGACGAAGACCTTGCTGAAGCCGCTCGAATAGTTGTTCGAACTCAGGTCCGCGATGTGGAATCATCGGCTGAATCATGGCTGCCATGATTTCTTCGCGAACTTCGGTCGGTCCTGGCAGGAAAAAAGTGCCGAACATTTTTGTTGGGCTCATTCCAGTATGAGTTCTCTAAGTTGGTCGAAGTTCTCAACCACGAAATCGGCGCGCTCGACGACTGGCTCGCGCCGCATGAATCCGGTGAAGGCAGCAAAGCCTTCCACTACCTGCCTGATTTCACAATCCGTCATCCCATCACCGACTGCCAGTATCGGACCTCTGAGACCCATGTCGCGCACAGTGATCCGTTTCCCGTCCTGTCGCGTCAGGAGGGACCGCTCATCGAATCCGGCGTAATTTCCCTCTTCGTCGAAGAACACGGATACTGCATAGACTCGCTGTTCATCGACACCAAGCTCTTTGGCAAGAGGCAGTATCGCCTCGCGTAGTCCGCCACTTACCATTACCAGCTCTATCCCTCGTGCTCGCAGCTCGGTAAGTGTTTCCCGCGCACGTGGCGCCACGCGCTCGACGTAAACTCGCCCTAATTGCTCGATTTCCGCCAAGCCCGGCCTTATTGCTCCCATCCTTTCGCTGTAGACGGCTTCGATCGGGAGCTTCCCTTCCATCGCCCTTTCGGTCAGTGCGGAGCTCCACGCTTTGACTTCGGCACCGCGCAATGCAGCCAGCCAGTCGATTCCTTCGATTCCGCTCAAGGTCGAGTCGACATCGAGCACGACGGAGTTAAAACGGCTCACAGAATATTTCCGGGGGCGAGAATTCCGAGAGGGTCAAGCTCTCTCTTCACCGCCGTCATCATCGCGATCTGGAGCCCGTTCATCTGGAGCGGAAGCCACCTGCGTTTGATCTTTCCAATCCCGTGCTCCGCCGCCACGGTCCCGCCGAGGGCAAGCACGTGTTTCAGCGTTTGTTCGACTACCACTTCTATAGTAGCAAGCTCTCGCGCATCACGAGCGGTGAAATTCTGATGAGGGTGTCCATTGCCGGCGTGGCCGTAGATCACCGCCTGCTCGATTCCATATTCCGCTGCGAGTCCGCGTGCAGTTTGGATTGCTTCCGCGACTTTGCGATAGGGCACCGCCCAGTCAGTTGAGACCTTCCTTCCGCCTGCATCACGATGCCTGGTCCCTCGCTCATTCATAGTGGATGGAATACTGTGACGAATTTGTCGGGCTTCTTTCAACCTCGCCTCACCATCAAAAACCAGCGGGTCGAAATCCGTGACAGCTGACTCGATGAGACCGCTCCATTCGGCAAGTGTCGAATCGAGATCATCGTCAACCTCTTCTTCCACATACACCATCGCCATCGCTCCATCCGGCAACATTCCGCCGTGGGCCGCGGTGCGCGCGATCCCGATTGCCTGATCGTCGAAGTACTCAATGCAACGCGGGGTTACTGTTCGCGACTCACGCGCAGCTACTACGAAATTCAGGGCAGCCTCCTCTGTGCTAAAGAAGATTGCGAGTCCAACGACGTGGGACGGGAGAGGGAGGAGAGCGAGCTCGGCCTCCACGACTATCCCGAGCGTACCTTCGCTTCCGATGAACCAGTCAATGGGGTCGTGGGCGAATGCGTAGCCAACGGTGTTCTTCTCGAGATTGGTTCTGCGGAACTCCATCATCTCGCCATTTGCCATCACCACTTTGAGCGCCTGTACGTGCTTTCGCGTTGCACCGTATTTGAACGTGCGAGCACCGGACGCGTTGCAGGCAATCGCTCCGCCAATCGTGGATTCTTCCTCGCTGGTCGGGTCAGGGGCGAAGAGAAGACCAGCCGCAGCCGCGGTTCTCTTGATTTCTCCAACGAGAGCTCCGGGCTCGACTCTGATCGTTCTTGTCTCTTCGTCGATCGTTGAAATCCGATCGAGAGAGCGGAGGGACAGGATCATTCCCCTGTCGGAAATGGATGCTGCAGTCGTGCTTGTCTGCGCGCCTGCGCACGTGATCGGGGTGCCGTCAGCCGTCGCTTGCCGCACTATCTCGACGACTTCTTCGACAGACTCAGGTCGACCTACGACCTCTGGAACCAGATGAAGACCCGATGCATCGGCTGAATAAGCTTCCCTTACACTTTTGTCGCTGCTTGGAGTGACGCTCACCCTGAATGAAAGCAGACGACCGCGGCAGACAACACGTCAGGAAGACGAAGCAGCGATTCGCGAGTCGCCTCGCTTACGTCTCCGTCCACCGACACTGCAGCAAGAGCCTGGCCTCCCTGTGCCAGACGCGCCTGGTGGTATTCGGCGATGTTAACGCCTGCTTCGCCGAGTAGAGTTCCAACGCGACCAATCACGCCTGGAACATCGTTATTGGTAAGAATAAGCAGCGTATCGCGCGGTTGAATGTCCACGTGAAAGGCACCTATCCGTGAGAAGCGGGGAGGTGCGCCTGGCTGCGCCGTTCCGGCAATAGCGATCTCCTGCATGCCGCCGCTCAATCTCACTTCAACCGCAAAAGGGTTGTCCTGCACTGGGGTTTCGGTTGTCGAAAGGTCTATTCCGCGAGCCTCGGCTATCGCACGAGCGTTGATAAGATTCAGCCGTTCCTGTTCCACGGCGCCTTCCAGCAGACCGCGAGCAGCCGACGCGAGCAGCGCGCTCTTCGCGGCCGTCAATCCTGAACCCGAGCGAACATCAACGCGTTGGACCACACGCGTACCTTGAGTGGCGAGTATCGCTCTTCCTACCGCTGCCGCACGCCGCGCCAGTGTCAGTGCAGGCTCGACATCTGCCCATTGTCCACCGACGTCCGCCACGTTGATTGAACGCGACAGCTCTCCGCTGAGCAGTGCATCACGCACCGCTATGCAGACGTCGACCGCAACGTTGCGCTGCGCTTCCGTGGTCGACGCCCCGATGTGCGGTGTAAGAAGAACGTTCGGAAGGGCACGCAGCGGGTGGTCCGTTGCCAAAGGTTCCTTTTCGTAGGCATCGACGACCGCTCCGAGGAGATGCTTGTCGCCCAACGCTTCGAGCAATGCCCTTTCATCGACGATGCCGCCACGAGCCATGTTCACCACAATGGATTGCTGAGGCAGCCTGGCAATCTCCCGCTTGCCGATCATGCCTTTGGTTTCGTCAGTCAACGGAGTATGAACAGTCAGGATATCCGATTGCTCAAGCAGGGCGTCGAGCGAATCTATTTCCTGAACCCGCAAAGCCTCGAAACGAGATTGAGCGATATAGGGATCGTGGGCGACAACGCTCATTCCGAAGGCACGGGCGCGGGTCGCTACTTCTCCTCCGATCCGCCCGAGGCCAACGATCCCGAGCGTTCTTCCGTTCAGTTCGGAGCCGAGCAGGGCTGACCGCTCCCACTTGCCCGCATGCATCGAGGTATCCGCACGCGAAATGTGCCGAAGCAACGATATGACTGTCCCGAAGAACAGCTCGGCTACCGCAATCGTATTCCCGGCCGGCGCGTTGATGACGGCGACACCCAGGGAGGTCGCAGTGTCGAGGGCGATGTTGTCGACTCCAACGCCGGCCCGCCCGACCACCTTCAGCTTTCGGGCCTTCTCCAGCAGCTCCGTGGAAATCCGTGTGGCGCTGCGACCGATGATCGCATCATAGTCCGCGATACGGGCAAGCAGTTCGTCCTTGGGTAATGTCGGCACTTCGTCCACGACAATCTTCGGCTCAGCCGATAGGAGCGCGACACCTTCGGCGTCGATCTCATCGGTGACAAGAACGCGGTAAGTCACTGTCGGTGAGCCGGGTTTGAGCTGGTAGCTGTGGGAGGAGCCGGACGAGGTTGCAATATCGCTTGCCCGGGCTCCTACCCACAAGCGAGAGAGCGGCTCACAGCTCCAGCCAGCTTTTCCATGTTGCTTCGTCCGCCCCGATAACGAGCAGGTTTGCGTTACGGACGAGTGGAATTCGGAGCAATAATGGCTCTTCAGAAAGTTTCTCCAGCCAGCGTTCGTCCGAAAGTTGCGCGTACTGAAGACCAAGTTCTGTAAAACGCTCTGCGTCTCGATCGACTAGTGCTTTCACACCAAATTTCTGCGCGAATCTGCGAAGCTCGCCGATCGATGCCGGACGCTCTATCAGATCAACAAAGTGAGTTTTGACTCTTCGCTCCGAGAAAAAGCGAAGCGCCTTACGTGTATCCGCGCTTTTCTTGATTCCAAAAATCTGTACTTCCAATATCGCTCTGGCCTGTCGTAGGAGACTGAAAAGATGAAGGTTGATCCGGTACTTGTGCTCAATGTCGCGTGAAATAATCTATTCGCCTGCTTGGTGGATTCCCGGCGGTCATCTGCAGACGCTGTGGGGGAAACTTTTCAGGCGGCAAACTCTGGCTCCAACTACCCTCGACCGTTGGGAAACGCCCGATGGCGATTTTGTAGAACTACATCGGCTGTCGGCAGCACCTGGGGTACCACGTGTCTTGTTGCTGCATGGTCTCGAGGGCACCGTTCGTTCACACTACGCGCAAGGGCTCCTCAAGGAGGCAGCCAGACGGAAATGGGGCGCGGATCTTCTGATCTTCCGCTCGTGCGGCTCGGAACCAAACCGTACCCGTCGATTCTATCACTCCGGCGAAACAACGGACACCGCACTCGTGCTGGAGCGGGTTTCAAGGGAGTATCCGACTTCTCCCCTTGCCATCGCCGGGGTCTCGCTTGGCGGTAATGTGCTGCTCAAGTTTCTCGGCGAGCGAGGCAACGACCTGCCGCCTCAGCTAAAGGCAGCAGCCGCAATTTCAGTCCCTTTCGACCTGTCCCGATCCTCCAGACGAATCAATCGTGGATTCTCGAGATTCTACCAGCAGTTCTTCCTGAAATCGCTGAGACGGAAGGCGCAAGAAAAAGCCGGCCGGTTCCCCGATCTGGCTCCAGCAGATAAGATCTCCGGGCTACGAACACTCGAGGATTTTGATAACCTGATCACGGGACCGTTGCATGGATTCCGGGATGCTGAAGACTACTATCAGCGATCAAGCTCACTCCCACGGCTGGAACATATTGAACTCACAACGCTACTATTGAGCGCAGTCGATGATCCCATGCTGCCGCCGGAAGTTCTCGACGAAGTTCGGGATATTGCCCGACGGAATCCGGCCCTGCACCTGGAGTTTGTGCAACGGGGCGGTCACGCCGGTTTCATAGCTGGCTCGCGGCCGTGGCGTCCGTTTTATTATGCGGAATATCGTGTTGGAGAGTTCTTCGCTGAACAATTCGAGAACGCTTCGGGAACTCGGCAGCCAGCCAAACAGGGGAGTCGTTGACATGCACATTCAAGCGGCAGCAATCAGACGCGGGTTAGTCCTCTCACTTACGGCTACAGCGTGCACGAGCAACAAAGTAGTTCCCGTAACCGATTCTCACACCGATCATGGCGCGCCATCGTCATCGGTCGTAGTCAGTGCATCGAACGACCCACGATTTCCGCCCGATGCTTCGGGAGCACTCGCTCGCGTGAGCGCATCTCCTCGACATGGAGAGTGGGTGGTCCTCCATACCGGCGATGGAGATAGTCTTCGCGCCTGGGTAGTGTATCCCGAGCGAAGCACCAAGGCGCCTGTGGTTGTCGTCGTTCACGAAATCTTTGGACTTTCGTCATGGATCCGCGGCGTTGCAGATCAGCTTGCGGCTGATGGTTTCATTGCGGTTGCTCCGGATCTTCTGACCATGAAGAATCTTCCCGACGGTCCCGATAGCGTCGTTGCACCTCTAGCCCAAGCTGCTATCAGGACTCTCGATCCCGGCTGGGTTCAAAAACAGCTCGACGCCGTTGGTCGGTATGGAATGTCACTACCTGCAGCCCAACCAAAATACGGCATCGTCGGTTTCTGTTGGGGCGGTGGTGTCTCGTTCGCACACGCGGTGCATTCCCCTGGGCTTGGGGCGTCAGTCGTCTACTATGGCGTTTCCCCAAAGACGACGGATCTGCCTTCGGTTCACGCGCCCGTCCTGGGACTGTACGGTGGAAACGATGCTCGCGTCGATGCCACGATTCCACCGGCTGACTCAGCACTTCGGGCGCTCGGCCGGACTTACACCTATAACATTTATCCCGGTGCCGGTCATGGATTTCTGCGCCAACAGACGGGAATGGATGGAGCCAACATGACGGCAACCCGTGCAGCATGGCCTGCAACGATAGCCTGGTTCAGGAAGTATTTAGGATCCTGAGTAGCACGCGACAGTTGGCCTCATACCACATTACTTACAGAGCGTGGTGGCAATTCTCCCCATAGTCTTCCTCGTCGTTTTCATCGCCGGCCTGCTGCTGGCGGTGTTCGCAATGCTGAACGGCGTGCGGCGAAGCCAGTCGCGTGCGCCTTCGGCGTTCTTCAATCTTCCGGCGGTAGCCGCCTTTGCCATCGGCTTCGGCGCTGCCGGGTATCCCCTCGCATCGCGAACGCAACTGCCGGTGTGGGGAATTCTGCTGATCGCGACAGCGGTTGGAGGGCTTGCAATCAGCGGGATGATCACGCTTCTCGCCCAGTGGGCGTTCCGTGGAATCTCGGCTGCTTCCGCCGCCGAAGAGCAGGAGATTCAAGGTCAACTGGCGATAGTCACGCGAGACGTCACGGTTTCTACGCCGGGAGAAATCTCGTACGAGTACCTTGGCAGGAAGGTGAAAATTGCTGCGCGGCCTATAAGCGCCAAGGCGCTTCCCGTTGGCGCCGATGTCGTCATCGACCGAATCGAGAACGGGGTAGCTTTCGTCGAAGAATGGGCTGTGGTCGAACAGCGCCTTTAGGTTCCTCTACCTCTCGATCCCCGCGCGTAGAGAGACAACCAATCCGGCCAGTTGCCGCTCAACTCGAAAAAATCGTCGAAGTATGTGAGGCCGCTCTCCTCCAGATCCTCGATCAGCTCCGGAAGCAGATCGTCCGATGGCAGCGGTCCGATCGCGATCAGACCATTCTCGACCCGGAATTCGTCATCCGCAAGATTGTAGCGCTCGTCAATGGCTTGCCGAGTAAATCCGCCGCGCTCGAATACGCTTTGACGTATGAGAACTACGACACGGCCATGAGAGAGCTGGAGAGGCATAAGTTAGATTCAAGAGGAAACCGACGGCAGGACAAGGGTACTCTTTATCTTTAATGTATGTCGCAATTGCCGGGCTTCGAAACCGAATTCGACGTTGTAGTCATAGGCGCTGGCCATGCGGGGACCGAGGCAGCGGTTGCTGCTGCGCGTCTTGGTGCTCGGGTCGGCTTGATCACGAGCGCGCTCGAGACGATCGGCCAGATGTCGTGCAATCCGGCCATTGGAGGCGTTGCGAAAGGTACGGTAGTGCGCGAGGTCGATGCATTGGGAGGAGTCATGGGAAAGGCCACCGATCTCACCATGATTCAGTTCAGGATGTTGAATCGCAGCAAAGGGCCCGCTGTCTGGGCTCCTCGCGCGCAGTGCGATCGCGGACTTTACCGCCGAGCCGTCAGATCCCTCCTCGAACAACAGGCAAACCTTCAGACCGTGCAGGGAACCGTTGCACGCCTCCTTCTTACACCGGACGAACAGCGTGTACTCGGCGTTGAGACCCTCGAGGGGAGACGCTTCGGCGCAAAAAGCGTTGTAATCACTACGGGTACTTTCCTGCGCGGTCGGATTCATATCGGCATCGAGACTCGTATCTCCGGTGGCCGAGCTGGTGAGACCGCGACTACACACCTTGCGGAGCAATTGGAGCAGGCGGGTCTTACGGTCGCGCGCTTCAAGACCGGAACACCGCCGCGCATCGATGGCCGGTCTGTCGACTATTCCGCGCTTGAGACCCAGGAGAGTGAGATCGAGCAGTTCGATTATTCGTGGTCGCACTTCTGGAACGAGAAGCGTCGTCAGGGCGTCGCTACCAGGCATCCTGCTCAAATGCCCTGCTGGATCACGTACCTCGAAGCGGAAGGCAAGAGGATCATCAAGGACAATATCGGGAAGTCAGCGATGTACGGTGGCGCAATCTCGTCTCGTGGCCCACGGTACTGTCCTTCAGTCGAGGATAAAATCGTAAAGTTCCCCGCTGCGGAAAGACACCAGCTTTTCCTCGAGCCCGAAGGACATGACACATCGGAGCTTTACGTCAACGGGTTGTCTACTTCGCTTCCAGCTACTGTGCAGCTTGAGATTCTGCGATCTGTTCCCGGGCTGGCGGACGTAAGAATGAATCGCGCGGGCTATGCTATCGAGTACGACTACTATCCGCCAACCCAGCTGGATCCTTCGTTGCAGGTCAGGGCTGTCCCGGGTCTTTACTTCGCCGGACAGATAAACGGTACAACCGGATACGAGGAAGCCGCGGGACAGGGTTTGGTCGCGGGACTTAACGCCGCTCTTTCGATCCAGCATAAACAACCCGTTGTATTGGGTAGAGAGACATCGTACATCGGGGTGCTTGTCGATGATCTCGTTACGCGAGGGGTGGATGAGCCTTACAGGCTCTTCACTTCCCGCTCAGAGTTCAGACTTACCGTGCGTCAGGACAACGCGCTCAGACGCCTCGGCCCTATTGGCGCGCGGCTCGGGATCTACTCGAGATTCGAAGAAGCCACCATCGAGACGCGATTGGAGCACGAAGACATTGCCATGCGACTGGCTGAGACGACAAGCATTCGACCTGATGAGGCCGCATCCATCCTCTCTGGTGCGAGCAGTGCGCCGCTTTTACAGGCAGTCAGAATAGTCGAAGTAGCGAGACGTCAGGACATTCCACTTGAGACGTTATTGAAGGCAGTTGGACTGGGTGGAGACCTCGACAGCGAGGCGCTCGTCACGGCAGATCTCGAGATCAAGTACGCGGGTTATTTCGAGCGTGAGAGAGTACAAGCCGAGCGGATGCGCAGGATGGGCGACTTCTCCCTCGACCATGACCTGGAATACGGGGACATGAATTCACTGTCGTTCGAGGCACGTCAGAAGCTTTCCAATCTCAGGCCGCACTCGCTGGCTCAGGCTTCAAGGATTCCGGGTGTGAGCCCCAGCGATTTGCAGAACCTCGTTATAGAGATCGAGCGACGGCGACGTCTGGCACCTACGCAGTAGCGATTGCCCGGGCTGAACTCCACTCGATTACCAGCACCGCCGCAGCAATGAGGATACCGCCAATTAGTGTTGCCACACCGAACTGATTGGCGAGCACCACTGCGCCGAGGATTGCGGTAAAGAAAGGTTCGACAGTGGCGATGATCGCTGTCCTGACCGGGCCGAGGATCGACAGCCCCTTGATGAGCGAAGAGAACGCAATCACCGTCGATACGAGTGACAGCACGAGAATATTAGACCAGACAGCCGCCCCTTTGGGAACGAAAAGCTCGCCGGCGAACAGTGCTACGGTTACAAACGAGATTGCTGCTCCAACAATCAGCAGAAAAGCCGAGAGCAGGGCAGGGATATCCTCCTGCACGTGCGCCAGGGTCGGCAGATAAGCTGAGTAGAGAAAAGCTGACGCGAGAGCGAGCGTCACACCGATCGGATTGAGTTTCTCTGTGGGTGCTCCGATCATGATTGTCACCCCTGTCAGTGCTAGCATCAGCGCGAGCACACGCACTGGCGTCAGTTTTTCAGTCCTTCGAACTGCGGCGAGCAGTGCGACCCAGGCCGGATATGTGTAAAACAGAAAGGCGAGAGGCCCGACCGGTATATACTCGAGAGCATGAAGACTCAGGTAGGTAATGAGCGCCTGACCTACCCCACCTATTAGCAGGAGCTGAATAATCCGCTGCCTCGGGATCGAGCTGACCCGCTTGATGTGAACTACCGCTCCAAGGAGTACCGCTCCCAGGACATAACGCCATGCCATCGTTGTAAGGAGAGGAACGCCAGCGGTCGTCGTCAGAACCGTGAGGACGGAAATCGACCCGAAGCTAAAGGCTGATACAACGATCAACAGTGTAGCGCGGCCTATTGAAGTGTCTGAGGATTCCATCGCACGAATGTAGCTTTACCTGATATTGCAGGCCATTTTGGGGACGCAACGCTAGCTCAACGTGCAATGAGAATCACATGACTTCTTCGACTCTTACCGGACAGATGGGTTCTTCTCCCTCGGCAGCCCAGGAAGAATTCAAGGATCTCGGTTTCGGGACCGAGGTTGCGAAAGGCACTCGGCGTCGGTTGTTGAATCGAGATGGAAGCTTCAACGTGGCTCGCGATGGACTCAATCCGTTGTCGTCCATGAGTCTGTACCACTGGCTCCTCACGATCTCGTGGCCGAAGTTCCTCGCCTTCATCACCGGTTCCTACGTTGCCATCAATACACTCTTCGCATTTGCATTTCTGCTCTTGGGGACGGATGCGCTTCAATCGAGCGCGGGGAGTTTCGCCGGGCAGCCCTTTTACAGAGCGTTCTTTTTCAGCGTCGACACGTTTGCAACGATCGGCTACGGGAATATCATCCCCGTCGGTGTAGTGGCGAACACGCTCGTCACAATTGAAGCGCTGCTCAACATCGTAGGTGTGGCACTCGCGACGGGGGTGATATTTGCCCGTTTCTCTCGGCCGTCGACAAGAATCATTTATAGTCGTAACGCGATCGTCGCGCCTTATCGCGACAAGATGGCGCTCGAGTTTCGAATTGCCAACGCGAGGAGTAGCCAGCTGATCGACGTGCAGATCCAGGCAATTCTCACCAAGATCGAGCAGGTGGGTGGATCAGCCGTGCGGAAGTTTCACGAGCTTACGCTCGAACGGAATCGTGTGGTGTTCTTCCCGCTAAGCTGGACGGTCGTTCATCCAATTGATTCGACAAGTCCTATGTGGGGCCTGACACATACAGATCTCGTCAATGGTGATGCGGAGCTTCTGGTTCTTCTCATCGGAACGGATGAGACCGTGTCGCAGACAGTGCACTCTAGGTCCTCATACCAAGCCGACGAGATTGTTTGGGCCGCAAAATTCGCGAATATGTTCATGCGGACCGAAGCGGAGGGAATCATCGGAATGAACCTGAGCCGGATTCACGACATTGAGCCAGTGATTCGCCCTGAGCCACCCGTGCAAGGTGTCCGTGTTTAGACGTCTTTTTGTATAACATTTCACTTTCTCAGGATATTGGCGTATGAAAATCAGATTTTGGGCGCTATTGATGACAGTTGTAGCGCCATTAACGACACAGGCTCAGAACAGTCGGGCGACAATTGATGCCGTCCCCCAGATTGCCGTCACAGGACGGGGCGAGGTTAAGGTATCCCCCGATAGAGCGACCATTCAGGTCAGCGTTCAGACCCGAGCTGCAAGCGCTGCGGCGGCTGCGGCGGAAAACGCTACCAAGCAGCAATCGGTTCTAGCAGCACTTCGGACCCTCGGATTAGCAAACGATCAGCTCTCAACCATCAACTACAACGTCTATCCCGAGCAGCGCTACGAACAAGGGAAGGAGCCAGTGATCGTTGCCTACAACGTAACTAACACCATTCTGGTCGATGTTCGGAAGTTGAGCCAGGTGGGCCCGGTCATCGATGCGGCGCTGTCCCATGGAGCCAACATGATCGCGTCGCTTGAGTTTTATGCCTCCAATACCGAGACAGCTCGTAGAAGTGCAATCGCGACGGCAATAGAGAAGGCCCGGGCTGATGCTGAAGCCGCAGCAAAAGCAGCTCACGGATCCCTTGGCAGTTTGCTCGAGATCAATGTCGGAGCCTATTCCCCTCCTCCGCCGCGCCCAATGATGATGGCTCGGGTGGCTGGTGGCGTCGCGCAAATGGATAGTACGCCAATCAATCCGGGAGAGGAAACGCTCTCAGTCGAGGTAAGCACTCGCTGGAGGTTCATTGCGGGCCAGTAGGCTATTTCCACGTGGAACACTCGGATTCTCGTTCCACGTGGAAACCCCTCTCGTCGGTGGGTAGATTAGGCGCTGTACCCTCTAACGGCATCTCGTGGCGCGAATAATCGCAATTGCAAATCAGAAGGGCGGTGTCGGTAAAACCACGACAGCAGTAAACCTGGCAGCGAGTCTTGCTGCCGCAGAACAACGCACTCTCCTCATCGACGCCGATCCACAGGGTAACGCCACCAGCGGCGTCGGACTCCAAAAGGAGAACGTGCCCCTCTCACTCTACGACGTTCTGGTCGGAAATTCAGACCTAAGATCTTCACGGCAGTCTTCAATCCAGTTCGAGAAACTGGATGTCGTAGGTGCGACTCCGGATTTGGCGGCCGCCGAAGTGGAGCTGGTGGATAAGAGCGACCGCGATCACGTCATGGGTGGAGCGATCGAATCACTCCGGGCAGACTACGACTACATCATCATCGACTGCCCGCCTTCGCTCGGGCTCATCACGATCAACATGCTCGTGGCAGCTGACGCTCTTCTCATTCCTCTCCAGTGCGAGTACTACGCACTCGAGGGCCTGTCGCAGCTACTGAACACTGTGCACCGCGTTCAGCATAGCGCCAACGAAAAACTCGGCATCGATGGCGTTCTGCTCACCATGTACGACTCTCGTCTCAATCTCTCGAGACAGGTCGCCGAAGACGCGAGAGAATACTTCGGCCCGAAGGTCTTCAAGAACGTCGTCCCGAGAAATGTTCGCCTGGCGGAAGCACCAAGTTTCGGAAAGCCTATCATTCTTTACGATGTCGCCTCAGTAGGAGCACAAGCATACATGAACGTCGCGAAGGAGCTAATCGAACGGACTGCCCAAGGAGACGACGGTGCCCTCTGAGAAAACACCGCGAAGACTCGGCCGAGGACTCGAAGCGCTTTTGGGTACTGCCGGCCTCGCGTCGAGTGATGACGGAGCCCTAAAATCCATACCCATCAGTCAGATCTCTCGGAATCCATATCAGCCGCGGCGAGAGTTTAACACTGAAGAGCTGGTCGAGCTGCAGGAAAGCCTCAAGGCAAGCGGACTTCTGCAGCCGATAACAGTGCGACGGCGGCCAGGAAAGGATGGCTTCGAGCTCATTGCCGGTGAGCGCCGTTTGCGTGCGGCCACAAAGGCTGGGTGGAAAGATATACCCGCCATCATCAAGGAAATTGATGACAAGACGATTCTCACTCTCGCGCTTGTCGAGAATCTTCAGCGAACCGATCTCAACCCAATCGAGGAAGGAGAAGGCTACCACCAGCTTTCGCAGGACTTTGGTCTAACTCAGCAGCAGATCGCTGAAACAGTCGGAAAGGACCGCACGACAATCGCGAACATGCTACGTCTTCTTCAGTTGCCAGAGGCCGTGAGGAAACTCCTTCAGGAAGGGCAACTGACAATGGGCCACGCCAAAGTACTCCTCGGTCTCAACGATCCTGCGAAAATTGTAGGTCTCGCTCACGAAATCGTCAAAGATGGCCTGACGGTGCGCGAAGTCGAGCAACGACTCCGCGAAGTCGTCGGCACTAGGAGTGGAAAGAAAGCGGGACGTCCGAGGGCTATAGATCGGCAGACACCTGAGTTAAGGCGGATCGAAGATCGGCTACGTCGTTTTCTTCAGACGGACGCCGCGATCAAGGTTGGCCCTCGTAATCGGGGAACGCTAACGATTCACTTTTATTCGGCCGATGATCTGGAGCGGTTGCTCGAACTCCTAAGCGTTCCTGACTAATCAACAGAGTTATACACCTGAGCTGTAACTCGTTGGAGTGTAGGTAGTTAACTAGTATACTTCACCCTAATACCTTGGTTCTCCACACAAATCTGCACACGGCTTCGATGACCACAATCCATGATCTCGCGGAGTACGCAGACACCATTTTGGAGACGGCAACCACGCCTGATTACCCGGGCGCGTTGAACGGACTTCAGCTGGAGAATCAATCAGATATCAGGGGAATTGTCGCGGCTGTGGATTTTTCAACCCGCGCCATAAATGGCGCTATTGCGACCAAGGCCAATCTGCTCGTCGTTCACCATGGGATGTTCTGGGACGCTCCGGCTCCCATTCAGGACTCCGCATACAGGAGGCTCCGACTTCTGATCGAGAACGATATCGCGGTCTATTCATCACACCTGCCGCTCGATCGGCATCCGACTTTTGGGAACAACGTGTTGCTCGCGAAGCAACTTGGCCTCAGGTCAACTGCCACATTCGCAGGGTTCCAGGGAGTTTCCATTGGCGTGAGTGGGGAGAGCCAGATCGAGACCGCAGTGCTAGCTGAGCAAGCCCGGAAATTCGCGAGGAGCTACGGAAGCGAAATACGGACGACTCTCATTGGAAATAACCGGCAAACCAAGCGCTGGGGAATCTGCACCGGCGCTGGTGCTTCCACCGAAACCCTCAAGGAAGCACGGGAGATGAAAATCGATACCCTGATTGTGGGTGAGGGCCCGCATTGGACCGCCGTTTACGCTGAAGAGAACGAGCTCACGATCATTTATGCAGGACACTACGCAACCGAAACGCTTGGAATTCGCGCGCTAGCCGAGCATTTAGGAGCGAAGTTTCGAATTCCATCAAGTTTTGTAAGTGCACCAACCGGCCTCTAGCCAAATTATCACTGCACTCAGTACCCGCGATGGAAATCAGCAATCAGTGTAGGCACTCTTCCACGTGGCGCGCCACTCACCGGAGTCAGTGCGCTCAATGAGGCCAAGTTTGCCGCCATCGTCGTATTCAATATTGATCACGATAGCAGGCCGTTTTGTTACTCCGATCTGTACTGCCGCCAGTACTTCCGTCGCTTGCGTCGACTCCTCAGCACCAGCTGTCCTGCTGTAGTAACCCAGATTGTACTTCCCCCTCGTTCCGGCTGGCCGTTCACCGATGATGAGAAGATGCTCGAGCCTTGGATTGGCTTCCTCATTCACGCTTCGAACGACGTCCGCAATTACGACATCGATGGAATCGAGCCGGAACGTGTACGCTGAGCGCACTCTGAATGGGAGGCCTCTGAACGTCGGATCAGAGACGATGGGCAGTGTTGCCGCCATTTGTGCAAGAGATGCAGCAAGTGTGGACGAATCAGGGCTTGGCATTGCCTCGATCGAGTCGAGCGTAATCGCACGAACATGACCGCTTGCAAACCCGACTCGCCAGTTTGAATGAGCTGACCGCAATTTGGCCGGAGGCCAGGAGTCACATTCCTGCTTCAGATCAACGGAAGGAAGTAATGACACGCTAATGGATGATGCGATTCTTCCACCTCGCCCAAACAGATCGAACGTGAGGCCTGAAATTGGTGGGCTAATGCCTTGAAGCGATTCGATCGTGCTGTCAGTTGCTTCGGGCAGCACGACTGCGATGCTATCACCATTGCTCGGTCTGGAAACGATCATCACGGGTCCGGCATCGACATCCCAATTCGTGTTTCCCAACGGGTTCACTGGGTAAACCGCTGGCAATGATGCTCGAGCCGAGTCGACTGCGTCTCGCCCCTTGTCCCGACACGCAGCTATGCTGATAACCAGCAGTGCCGACAAAGAGAGACCCACTGCGCGAAGGATCATGGGAATAATTTGTCGTCGAGTTCCTATAGCGTCGAGAGTATGTATCGCCTGCTACGTCACCGTACGTATTTAGAGCCGCCACCGATCGATGTAGTGTACACACGTGAGGCCACCGCAAGAGGCTAGCAATGGAATCGCTGACAATCGGTTCGATCACTAAAACAGAACAAGCCGCTGGTGGCACTATCAGCGTCACTCCAACAGGAGACTTTAATCCGCCGCTCGCGCCTTTCAGAGAGCGCCTCAGCTGGGCACTCTACGATTTCGCAAATACGGTGTTCTCGATGAACATTGCCACACTCTATTTTGCCGCGTGGCTGGTAGCGGATCTCGGACACTCGAATACTCTCTACGCGGTAGTGAATGGCATCGCATCCGCTCTCGTCGTCGTATCGATCCCGGTTTTTGGTGCTATTTCCGATGAGACGCAGCGACGAAAGCCGTGGGTAGTCGGCTTCACCCTGATCGCATGCCTGTCGACCATCGCAATGGCTATCCTGGGCCAGACTGGGTTGCCATTGATCGGAGAAGGTGTGACAGCGACCGGATCTCATCATCCGGTACCGCCCGGCATCGCTCTCTTCGGAGTGCTCGCGGCTTTTACGATCGCGAACTACGCGTATCAGGGTGCACAGCCTTTTTACAACGCGATGATGCCGGAGCTGGTTCCGGTTGACCACCGTGGCCGACTTTCCGGCATGGGTGCCGCGTTAGGATACGTCGGGTCGATTACAGGTGTTCTCCTGACATTCCCTTTTTTCACGGGACAAATGCCGATACTCGGAACAATTCCAGACCGGGCGATCGGCTTCCTGAGAAGCGCCGTTCCCTTCACGACACATGGTGGCCGTGTTTCCACATTCGTGCCGACCGCGCTTCTCTTTCTTCTCTTCTCGCTGCCGCTATTTCTCTTCTGTCGAGATCACAATGTAATCCACGGGAAGAAGCGCGTGGAGTGGCGCCAGGCTTTCCGGGATGTTCAGCACACACTGGACGAGGCAAGAAAATATCCCGGAACGTTGCGGTTCATCCTGACATCGTTTCTATATCAGGACGCCATGGGAACGATCATCGCGAACATGGCTCTTTACGCAATTTTCGCGATGGGATTCGTGAAAGGCTCCGAGGCGACGCTCTTCGTCATTCTGACGGTTCCAGCTGTCATCGGGAGTTATGGCATTGGACGACTGGTAGATCGCTTCGGACCGAAGCGAACCTTGTCGTGGGTCCTTGCCGGTTGGATCCTGCTCCTTATCTCGATGATCGTTGTCCCGTCGCGAACGGCCTTCTGGATTGTGGGCGCGTGCATAGGCCTAATTTACGGAGGCGTTGCCACGGCGGAACGCCCGCTGCTTCTTAGTCTAATTCCAGATGTCGAGGCGGGACGTTTCTTCAGCCTCATGGTTCTTTCATCGCGAGCCGCGGCCGTTGTAGGTCCATTCGTGTGGGCATTCGCGGTAGATGGACTTACGCCCTCAATGGGAATTGGCTTCGCTTACCGAGCTGGCGTAATGACTGTCGCGATTGGGATGACGCTCGCGCTTTGGATGTTGCACGGCGTGCCCGACAATTTTACCCGAACGGTCCACTCTCGATGATCTACAATGTCCTAAGGTGGATCAATGGAGTTGCGCTCCACTGGTTCTACCGCGACATCCGTATCACGGGGAGGGAGCGAATACCGATCAGGGCTCCGCTTCTCATCGCGGCAAACCATCAAAATGCCCTCGTCGACTCACTGATCGTAGCCTGGGTAGTACCTCGCAGGATTGCGATGACTGCCAAGGCCACACTGACAGGAAATCCGCTGATTGCGTTGCTGTTCAGGATCCTTGGCGTTGTCCCTCTTCGCAGAGTGAGCGACGAGGCCGGAAAAGCAAACGGAGATTCACCCGATCGTTCGCGCAATACCGAAGCCTTTCGAGAGATTCTGAACCTACTAGAGCAACGTCGAGCGGTGCTCATTTTTCCAGAAGGTAAGAGCCACAATGAGGTCGGTCTCGAGCCACTCAAGACAGGCCTGGCAAGACTCGCATTACGAGCCAGGGATGAGCGTTCCATAAAGGGAGTTACGATCCTGCCGCTCGGACTCATATTCGAGGACAAGGGCGTACCTGGTACGGTCGTTGGAGCACGTGTCGGGGAACCGATCGAGATGGACTCGTGGCCGACTATCGACCATGTTGCCCTGACTGAAGAGATCGCAAGACGTCTTCGCGGCGTATCGGAGGAGGCACCGCTACCACTCGCGAAGGGTGTCGACGTCAGACAGAGGCAAGGATCCCTCAACGAGAGGCTCATCACGCTTGCAGCTTTGTGGGGCCGCTTCACTCACCAGTTCCCGGTGAGAATCGCAAGAAGCATTGCCGTCAAGCACAGCACTGACGCTGATCAGCCGGCGATGCTGACGATAGTATTCGGCATCGGGTTCGTGCTTCTCACGTACGCAATTCACCTCGCGATCGTCGGCATGCTCGCCCATTCTTTCTGGATTGGCTGCCTTTATCTCGCGGGGTTATTGAGCGGCGCTTACTGGGCGGCGTTCGAGCAGCATCCTCGCCGCTACTAGCTCAGGGGAGCTTCGTTTCCAGCCAGTTTTCACCGACTCCAAGATCGACCACGAGTGGGACGGATAGTTCGGCTGCATGCTCCATCTCGTATTTCACGAGCTCTTGAACCTGATCCATCTCGTCCGGCAATATCTCGAAGACGAGCTCATCGTGAACCTGCAGCAGCATCTTGCTCTGTAGCTCTTTGGTCCTGAGCGTGTCATCGATCCTGATCATCGCGATTTTGATCAGATCGGCCGCCGAGCCCTGAATCGGTGAATTGGCGGCGGTTCGCTCTCCGAACGCCCGGATGTTGAAGTTCCGCTCGCGCAACTCGGGGATATATCGTCGCCGTCCGAATATCGTTTGCACGTATCCATTCTCGCGGGCAAACGCAATCATGGCATCAAGATAGTTCCGCACGCCCTGAAACCGTTCGAAGTAACGCGCAATGAATTCCTTTGCCTCAGCGTGCTCGATTCCGAGCTGCAGGGAAAGCGCGCGTGGGCCCTGGCCGTAGATCGTGGCGAAGTTGATCGTTTTGGCGCGGCTACGCATTGTGCCGGTTACTTCCGCCAATGGAACATCGAAGATCAGCGCCGCTGTCTGACGGTGGATGTCACCACCAGCCTGGAAAGCGTCCACGAACGCGGGGTCCCGTGAAAGGTGGGCGAGAAGACGCAGCTCGATCTGTGAATAGTCCGCTGCCAAGAGCTGCCAACCTTTGCGGGGAATGAATCCGCGGCGAATGTCACGACCCAGCTCTCGACGGATTGGGATATTCTGAAGATTTGGATCGCTGGAGGAGAGCCGGCCTGTAGAAGCTACGGTCTGATTGTACGAAGTATGCAGCCGTCCTGTCTTTGGGTTGACGAGACGTGGTAAGGCATCGAGATAGGTATTCTCTAGTTTTGACAGCTCCCGGTATTCCATCAGGAGCGTCGGCAGCCGGTGCCCCTCTTCAGCCAGTTCTGTGAGAACGCTGACGTCCGTTGAAGGGCCGGTGCTCGTTCTCTTGAGGACCGGAAGATTCAGCTTGTCGAAGAGTATCTCGCGCAGCTGTGGATTCGAGTTGATGTTGAACTCCGTTCCAGCCGTCTCGTAGATCTGTTTCTCGACGGCTTCGCGATCAGCCTGAAAGCGCTTCTTGAGCGACAAAAACCATGGCAAGTCGATCGCGATTCCCGTCCATTCCATCTCGGCCAGGACATTGATGAGAGGAATCTCAACGCCATCCAACAGCCGCGTCAGCTCGTGTGATTCGAGCTGAGGCTCAAATATCTTCCGTAGACGAAGGGTCATATCCGCGTCTTCACACGAGTAGTCACGAGCCGCTTCGACGGGACATTCATCGAACGGAATCGTCGAACGACCCTTGCCGCATAGATCCGCATATGACGTCATGGTGTGGTCGAGAAACTCGAGCGCCAAAACATCGAGACCGTGAGACCGGCGGCCGGGATCAAGTACATAACTCGCCAGCATCGTATCGAAATCCAAGCCCGCGAGCTGAACACCGGCAGAGCGAAGCGCGAGCAGATCGAACTTCGCATTCTGGGCAGTCTTTCGCACCGACGGATCTTCGAGAAGATCCCGGAGGGGTTTCATCTCCGGTGAATCGAGCGCCGGTAGATTACGAACGTGTGTTGGTCGTTTTTGCTGGAGGATCCTGGCAGCGATGCTTATCGAATCGCCATTGGTCTTCCTTTTCTTTGACGGAGATTCCGGGAAGACCTCATCGCCACCACGGATGAGACCACGGTCTTCCGGCGCATCAGTCGCAGATCGGTCTCCGGCAGCATCGATGAGGAGCTCTCCCTGCCCGCTCCGCGACATTCGGTGGCGGAGCGGGAAGTAGTACGCCTCTCCTTCGCCGACAGCAATCGATATTGAGATAATCGACGAGCGTAGCGGATCGGCCGTTTGCGGACTGTCCGAGTCGACCATGGCTTCAGTGTCCAGGGCTATCACATTTGCCTCACGCGCACGACCGACTGCACGCTGGACGCCTTCAATCGTATCGACGGTCACATAGTCGACCAGCTTCTTCGGCTTCTCCTCAACCGGTGCCTGTGTAGCGCTGTCTTTCGCAAGCGAATGAAACTCCAGCTCAATAAACAGGTCCCGAAGCCGCTGGTGATCAGGCGCCTTTATTCTGAGCGAGTCGAGGTCCAGGAAAACCTCCAGATCGTCACGAATTGTTACTAATTCCTTCGAGAGTCTTGCATTTTCAGCGTGCTCAAGAAGTGCTTCGCGGGGACGCTTCTTGGTAATTTCCCCCGCGTGAGCCAGGATCGACTCGAGATGTCCGTACTGTTTCACCAGCTCGGCGGCAGTCTTGTCACCTATTCCTCGCACGCCCGGCACATTGTCGGAGGAGTCACCAACCAGCGCCATATAGTCAGTGACAAATTCGGGAGCGATTCCGAGTCGCTCATCCGCGTTTTCGACTCCTACCCAATGCTCCTCAACATTTGCGGGTCCACCGCGGCCAGGGTTCAACAGCCAGACTCCCGGTTTCACCAGCTGCTGAAAATCCTTGTCACCCGATACCACTACCACGTTCACTCCTGCCTCGACGCTTCTTGCGACGAGCGTCCCGATCACATCGTCGGCTTCATATCCAGGCAGCGTTAAAACCGGAATCCGGTAGGCATCCAGCAGTTGAGAGATACGCTCCATGCCGCGGTCGAAATCTGACTGAAGCTCTTCCGTCAGCTTCTCGCGTGTCGCTTTGTAGGCTGGATAGCGTTCGTGACGGAATGAAAGCCCGGAGTCATGCACCCAGCCGAGATAGTCAGGTTGGTGCTTGGTGATGAGACGCTGGAGAAAGTTCGCGATCCCCCAGCTCGCAGAAGTATTCTCGCCTTTGCTGGTAGTAAGCGGCCGGGAGATGAGCGCAAAAAAAGCGCGATAAATGAGGGCATAGCCATCGACAAGAAACAGTCGCGGGCTGTCTGGACCTTTCATGGAGTCAATATAAGACGCCCTCGTTCAGTAGGAGCACGAGAGGTCCAATTGGGAAAGGGAGTTCTACTACGCTGGGTAAAGCCTATCTATCGCTGCCTACGGGCGTTGAGCGCAAGAAATTCGGACTCGCTAGGTCGGGTCAGTCTCCATCTTCCGGTCTCTTCGTAGAAGATCAGCTGCGAGTTGTAATTGCGATACTGCCAGATCTGAATTCGCGCCGTAGACCCCATCTGGGTAGTCGTGATCGTCTGATTCACCTGCCGCTCGAGGATTTGATCTGGCTCTCCCAATGCCACGAACACCATTCCGCGGTCCGAGAGCCACCCTGGATTCCGATCCATTCTGAACTGACCGTTCGCCAGCTGAATCCGGCCAAAATACGCCTGCATTTCCTCATTTATGGGCGTTTCCGGTATCGGATCGGTTGCTCGGAGAAATTCTGCCCACATTGTTGCACGTTTCTCGGGCGGAGCACTCCGAAGCGCATTGAGGCGGCTAGCATTCGCAAAGAATCGCAGATAACCGAGCATGTCTTCGAACGACATGAGCGGAATATCCTCGCCAAAGCTCACGAACAACGGAGCTTTCACACTGTCGCGTGCGTCTCGGCGGCTAAAAGAGACCTGAGCGATGCCAACCCCGACGGTCGAGATAGGCACGCTTACCACACCGCTGAACAACGCACCTCGACGTGTTAGCGTGACCGAGTCGCGCCATAGCTGCGCTCCCTTATCGTTGCGAACCACAAAATCGACGGGCAGGCGAGCTCCCTGGCCGTAGGCTTCGACATAAATCGCCACAGTGCTGTCGCGACCAAAGACCGCACTCGATCGAGGGCTCGCGAGTAGGCCCGGCGCCGAGTCGAGAGTTAGCCTTCCCGTCGCTTCATAGACAAGAAGTGGAGTAGAGAGCCGTCCTGCTCCGAGCGCGGGAACAGAAACCGTAGCCTGCTGGGTTGCACCTCGTGACCCGGCCACATCGCGCACCGTTGCCGAGATCGTATAGGTGCCTGGCTGCACATGAAAATAGTGCTGGAAGATGATGCTCTCATCGGTGCGATTTACCTCGCGAAATGATCCAACGCGAACTATCTCCATCGCATTGACGGTTGCCGCCTCGACGTCACCGCGGTTGAGGCTGAGCTTTACTTCGTAAGGAGCACGATACCGATCGCCTTCTCTCGTGAACGTGAGCGCACGGTTAGGAATCGAGATGCTCACCAGAACGAGAGTCGTGTCCGGAAATGCGCTTGCAAAGGAGGAAATCTTTCCGACAAAGGCGATGGGACCAGGGGCTGCGAGCAAGCCGATTTCCCGATAAAGCTCGCTTACATCGGGGGCTGGGACTCCTGCCGGGGGAAGTGCACTTGGATTAGGCTGCGAGCTACTGCGGGAGCCCGCTGAACTGCAACCAGCAACAACAAAGATTCCAAGCGAAAACAGGCTCAAACGACGTTTGGCGGAAATCAGCATGAGCAGTTATTACCCTATCCGGTGTTGCGGGTTTCTATTAGCTTCGCGGCGTGTCTCGAGAACAAATGGTCGGAGCTTCGGTCGCTGGCTATGCAATCAGGAAAGAGGTAGGTGAAGGCGGCACCTCCGCCGTGTACCTTGCCGAGCATCCGAATCATGGCACCGTAGCGCTCAAAGTGCTACGGGAAAAGCTACGCCAGGACAAGACGGCAGTAACGCGTTTCGTCCGTGAGGCAAAGTACGGTGCCCGGGTAAAGCATCCCAATGTCGTGGAGACAATCGAGATAGGAGAGTCCGATAACGGCCTTCATTTTCTCGCTATCGAATGGGCTGAAGGCGAGATCCTGGAACGCTATGCCAAGCTGCACGCGCCCCTCCCAAGAGATGAAGTCGCAACCATTGTTTCACAGATAGCAGCCGGTGTACAGGCGGCTCACGACGCCAACATCGTACATCGCGATCTGAAGCCCGAGAATGTGATGTACGATCCGAAAACCAGGCGCGTGAAGCTGCTCGATTTCGGAATTGCGACTGACACACAAGCGTCGACTGACGAGCGTCTGACCCGTGCTGGGTTTTTTGTCGGCACGCTGATGTACATCGCTCCGGAGGCACTATCAGGCGAAATCGTAACGGCAGCGGCTGACCAATATAGCCTCGCCACGATCGCGTATTTCCTGCTGACACGTTGTTTGCCCTATACAGCCAAGGCGCCCCGTGAAATGTTCACCCAGCTCCTGACGATGCCGCCCATTCCGCTGAAGGATGCAGGAGAGGGAGGGTTCGAATTCGCGCCGGAGCTTGACGCCGTAATCATGCGCGCTCTGTCACGATCGCCTGCAGCTCGGTATCCAAGCGTGATGGCATTTGCAAATGCTTTTGTCGAAGCGGCCCGGATCACTCCCGAACAACCGAAGATTCTGGACAAGTTCAAGGGATTACTTAGACGCAACCGGTAAATCATCAGGGTCGACCGGCAGCCAGAGCGTAAAGGTCGAGCCTTTTCCAAGCTCGCTCTCAAGCTCGACCATTCCGCCGATCAAGGCAGCAAGCCGGCGCGAGATTGCGAGTCCCAATCCAGTGCCGCGCTCTGCCGAGTTACCTCGAGGACCGGCGTCTACCTGCTCGAACTCTTCAAAGATCCGACTCTGGTCCGCCGGGTCGATCCCGATCCCCGTATCGATTACCTGGATGCCGATCCAGGCGTTCGTCAGGTAAGATCTTCGGTCAACTGAGGGGGGAGGACTCCGGTCACCCGGGGAAGACCCGCTATCTGGGAGAGAATCAACGAGTCGAGTGCGAATGATGATCCCACCTTCATTCGTGTACTTTACCGCATTCCCCAGCAGATTCACGAGGATCTGGCGTAAATGAGTCGGATCCGTTCTGATACGCGGAAGAGCGGCACCCATTACGAGAGACAGGTGCAGACCCTTTTCGCTCACCAGAGACTCTATCTCGCTCGCCACATCGAGAACAAATGGGCGCAGGTCGATGGTTTCAGTATGAATCTCAAGCCTGCCCGCGGCCATCTTCGCGAGATCGAGGACCTGGTCGACAAGATGCCGAAGATGATTGGCAGAAGCCTCTATACGCTCGACCGGTTTTACCTGTCGGGGGGCAAGTTCCCCGTAAACACCCTCCCGCAACAGATCCACAAAACCGACAATGGCGTTCAGCGGGGTTCGGAGCTCGTGGGACACATTCGCCAGGAACTCGCTCTTCATGCGGTTCACCCGCAGCAGTTCAGAAGAGAGCCTCTCCAGCTCCTTCGAGCGCTCAACCAGACTACGCGCCTGACGTCGCTCGTGACGAATTACGAGGGCAAGGCCGAGCACAGTTGCAAGGGAGATGATCCACCCGACGAAACCAGTCCAGCGACCGAACCCAACCTGCGAAAGCACTTGCATTGACTCCAATCATAAGAATCCCTAACCTCCCGCACCATGACTGATCAATCCGTCCTCGTTACGCTGCTTGCCGAACGCTCCACCAGGCGTGGTCAGTTTACGCTCGCCTCCGGCAAGCAGTCGAAGTATTACGTCGACGCGAGATTAACAACGATGAGTCCCGAGGGCCTGGCAGTCATCGGTCCATTGGCGCTTTCCACGCTCCGTCAATCGGGATGGGCAGTAGATGCGGTTGGCGGTCTCACCCTCGGTGCCGATCCAATCTCCTATGCTATCAGCTACGCCAGTGCTCGATCCGATCGTCCGCTGCGAGCGTTCACGGTGCGAAAGGAAGTAAAATCTCACGGAACAGGAAAAACGATCGAGGGACCCTTCAAAGAGGGTGATCGCGTAGCCGTGATAGAGGACGTAATCACTACTGGGGGATCAGCACTTCGCGCCATTGAAGCCGTGCGTGCGGCTAACGGCACCGTAGCTGGTGTGCTCGCTCTGGTCGACCGTGAAGAAGGCGGACGACAGGCGATTGAAGCTACCGGCGTTCCCGTTATCAGTCTGGTTGCCGCAAGCCAGATCTTCAGAGCTCTCAAGGCCTAGAGCTTTCACCAGGCTCAGTCTTGGGTATCCAGCCCGGATATGCCGCCGACGGACGAAAGACACAAAGAACATCAACATAGGGAAGAATCAGTTCCGTCCTGAAGAACTGAAGCATACCCTGTCCATCGTACATGCTCCTGAATTTCACGGGAGACATTTTCATCACAGTACGTACATGGCGGCCAAAGCTTTGGGGTGATGAGTAGTCGAGATGGTTTGCTACTCGTGCGACGGATAGTCCTGGATTCTCAAAGAGCCGGGCTGCCCGTATCAGTCTCGCCAGCGATAGATATCGTTTCGGGGCCGGTAGTTTCGCGCGGAAGAACCGACTCATGAGCGTACTGGGCAGAATATTGAGGTGACGTGCGAGCTGCCGTACGGTCGAGATCTTTGGCGAGGAGTCAAAGAGCAGCTCGAAGAACCGCCAGCAATCCTTCGGCACACTGGGCAAGTCGAGACTTATCTGCGCCAACGCCGATCGTTGGAGATCGCTCGCGCCTTGAGACGCAAGAATGTTTCTCAGTGTCTGCCATCCGGCCGGCATTCTCGCGTCGACGAGTGTTCGAATCCCGAGCTGCCCGAGGGCCAGCGTCGTATGGGGAGTCGAGTTCTGCGTTTCGGTCAGCAGCGCTACTGCGGGTACTCTCGGGAATTCCCGAACCATCGCGGCAACTCGACTAGAGTTCTGAGAGCCGTATCGAGCAACCGAAATCAGCACCAGGTTTACCTTCTGCTGCCTCAGATCCAGGAGAACTTCATCAAGCGATTCTCTGTGGAGAGCATCACACAATCCCTGCGCTGCTGCGTCGACTCTTGAACGCTCGAGGGGAGTGAGAATAGTCGAGACAGGTGTACGGGTACCGCGCTTCGAGTCGGAAGGCATATATCAATCCTCACGGTTAACGAGTAAGTCCGCGCCGGGGAGGAACAATACAGGTGCCCGTCAGATGCCCGTCATGTAATTCGCAAGAGTGAAACCAGGATCTACCTGCTCTCGTCATTCTGCTATATTTCGACGAAGCAAACGGTCGGACGATCGCGCAGTAGTACCCATGTGGTACTTATTCGAGGAAAGTCCGGGCTCCGGTGGACAGGCTGCCAGGTAACACCTGGGCGCGGACAGCGAGAGCGATCCGCGACGGAAAGTGCCACAGAGAACAGACCGCCATCTTCACAGGTGGCAAGGGTGAAACGGTGGGGTAAGAGCCCACCGCGCTCATGGCAACATGTGCGGCATGGCAAACCCCAGCTGGAGCAAGGCCAAATATGCG
>WNEZ01000136.1_pt1 | contig 127877 bp, 117 predicted proteins | sample 5400521 | NCBI WGS metagenome assembly WNEZ01 (sample SAMN13153339, study PRJNA577476) | soil metagenome | isolation source: 120 cm saprolite under Douglas fir tree site 2 hole 1 replicate 1 | place: USA:California | collected 2015-04-18
ACAGCCTATGCGCCCCGAGCGCGAATGCTCGACTGCGAAAGCGCGTCGATGTTGCCCCTGCAGTCGGTCCAGGAAACCCCGGACGATGGGTACCCATGCCATTGCGGAGCCAGCCACATCATGCTCGGGACGGGACGCGGCGCGTCAACGGAGTGGCCGCCAACAGCGCCATCGTTCTGCTGCAGAGCCGCCGTCGCACTCATCATGAGCCAACGTCCCTGCCGCTGCCTTCCGACAAACTCCCCCTGAAAAGCAAAGGAGACCACGGTCGTTCGTGCTCCGACGCCGAGGCGCTCGGACCGTTCTGTCGATCAACCGCCGTGGACGGCGGCCAGCTTGATGCGGACGATCGCCTCGATCAGCTTGCGGCTGACGGGGTCGAGGTCGACGAACTCGATGGCGATGCCGCCGGGCGCTCCCGGCGCACCGGGCTCGAGCACGCGGACGACGCGAGCGCGGCCTTCGACGATCCGCCGGTTGCCGGCGTCGAAGCGCAGCTCGACGACCTGCCCGACTTCGCGGAGCGGCCCGGCGTGCTCGTTGCGCAGGAACATGCCGCTCTCGGAGAGGTCTTCCGCGTACACGGCGAGGAACTGCTGCACGGATTCGAACTTCACCCCGACCAGCAGGTCGACGGGCGCGCGTGGATGGCGGCGCCGCTCTTCCTCGCTGGGCGACAGGCGCAGGCTTCCCTCGGGCGGCGTGATCCGAACCTGGCTTGGAGAGCCGGCGGACGGCACCGGATCGCGCTCGCCGGCGTGAGGCAGGGGCGCCGGCCCTGCGCGTCCAGCGATCGGCGGCGGCGTCGAGTCGCGCACGAGGCCATCCTGCCAAAGCCCGGTGCGAGCGCTCAACGTAGGAAGGAGTGCTCCAGGGTCAGGTCATGAGCGCCTCCATGGCCGCGGCGACGGTCGCGGCGGGACAAAGGTCGAGGGGCGCTTCGCGCAGGCGGCGGGCGTTGCTCTCCGGCAGCACGCAGCGCTTGAACCCGAGCTGGGCCGCCTCCGCCAGGCGCTGCTCCACCTGGCTGACCCCGCGCACTTCGCCGGCCAGCCCGACCTCGCCGAGCACCAGCGTGCCCGGATCCAGCGGGAAGTCGCGGAAGCTGGAGAGCACGGCCGCGGCGACGGCCAGGTCTCCCGCGGGCTCGTCGAGCGACGCGCCACCGGCCACGTTGACGTAGATGTCCTGGTCGGACAACACCACCCCTTCCTTCTTCTCCAGCACGGCGGTCAGGAGGGCCACGCGGCCGCCGTCCACCCCGATGGCTGTCCGCCGGGGCGACCCGCCACAGGTGGACGTCGACACCAGCGCCTGCACCTCGACGAGCAGCGGCCGGCTGCCGGTCATCAAAGCGACCACCGCGCTCCCGGAGGAGTCCCGCGGGCGCTCCGCCAGGAACAGGGCGCTCGGATTGCGCACCTCCACCAGCCCCGAGCCGTCCATCTCGAAGACGCCGATCTCGTTCGTGGAACCGAACCGGTTCTTCTGCGCCCGCAAGAGGCGGTAGGCGTGGCTGCGGTCCCCCTCGAAGTACAGGACGGTGTCCACCGTGTGCTCGAGCACGCGAGGGCCGGCGATGGAGCCGTCCTTGGTGACGTGCCCCACGAGCAGCGTGGGCGTCGCGGTGCGCTTCGCCCATTCGACCAGGCGCGAGGCGACCTCGCGCACTTGCGAAACGCTGCCCGGCACGCCATCCCGCTCGGGTGCGTGCAGCGTCTGCACCGAGTCGACCGCGAGGACCTGGGGACGGAGGCGGTCGGCCGCCTGGAGCGCGTCCGCCACCGAGGTGTCGGCGCGCAGAAGCAACCCGGGCGATAGCGCCGCGAGGCGCTCGCCGCGGAGCCGGATCTGCGCCAGCGATTCCTCGCCGCTCACGTACAGCACAGGCCTCGCGGGGCTCGTGCGCGCCACCCGATCGAGCGCGCTGAGGAGCAGCGTGCTCTTCCCGATGCCGGGATCCCCGGCGAGCAGGACGGCCGCGCCCGCGACCAGCCCGCCGCCCAGGGCGCGGTCCAACTCGCCGATCCCGGTGCGCAGGCGGGACCCCGATTCCAGCGGAACCCGATCGATGCCGATGGCGTCCGGTCCGGGACCCGTGCCGGCGATCTCCTCGACGATCGAGGCCCATTCCCCGCACTCCGGACAGCGGCCCAGCCACCGCGCGGTGCGGTAGCCGCATCTGCCACAGACGTGCTCGACCCGCGCCGCCTTCGCCGCCCTCGCCATGCAGCGGACCGTACCAGCGCCCCCCGACATCGCCCGCGCCGGCGGGGCTCGCGCTGCCCGGGCGGGACATGCCAAGCTTGCGGCGAGGAGGTGCAGCCGCATGCGCGCAGCGGTCATCGGCGGAGGAAGCTGGGGCACTGCGCTCGCGTCGGTGCTGGCCGGGAACTCCTGGGACGTGACGGTCTGGTCGCACGACCCGGAAGTGGCGGTCGCGCTGGGCGAGCGGCACGAGAACCCCAAGTACCTGCCCGGGCTGCCCTTGCCGCCGGCGGTGCGAGGCACCGGAAGCCTCGCCGAGGCGCTCGCCGGCGCGGAGCTGGTGGTCGCCGCCAGCCCCTCGCACGTTACCCGCGAGGTGATGGAGCGCGCCGCGCCCGCGCTGCCGCGAGCCACGCCGATCGTCTGCGCGAGCAAGGGGATCGAGAACGAGACCCTGCTCACCATGAGCGAGGTGCTGGAGGACGTCCTGCCGCCGGAGATGCACCCGTATCTGTCGTTCCTCTCCGGGCCGTCGTTCGCCAGGGAGACGGCGAAGCGCATGCCCACCGCTGTGGTGGTGGCGGCCACCTGGGAGCGCATCGCCAGGCAGGTGCAGAAGGTCTTCTCCAACGACTACTTCCGCGTCTACACCTCGAACGACGTGGCGGGCGTCGAGCTGGGGGGCTCGCTCAAGAACGTCTGCGCGATCGCCGCCGGGATCGCGGACGGGATGGGGTTCGGCCACAACACGCGGGCGGCGATCATCACCCGCGGCCTGGCCGAGCTGGTGCGGCTCGCGGTGAAGAAGGGGGCGAACCCGATCACCCTGTCGGGACTGGCGGGCATGGGCGATCTGGTGCTCACCTGCACGGGCGATCTCTCCCGCAACCGCACCGTCGGGCTGGGCCTGGGCCGCGGGCAGACGCTACAGGAAGTCCTGGCCGCCATGACGCAGGTGGCGGAGGGCGTGCGCACGGCGAAGAGCGCCCACGACCTCGCGGCCAAGCTGCAGGTCGAGATCCCCCTCCACGACGCGGTCTACCGCATCCTCCACGAAGGCCTTCCAGTCCAGAAAGCCATGTCCCAGCTCCTCTCCCGCGAGCTGAAATCCGAATTCTCCCTCCACTGACCCCGCGATCCTGACCAACGGCGTTTCACGCAGAGGTCGCGGAGGAAAGGGAGGAGGGGAGGAACCAGTTGGGGTTTCCAACCAAAGAGTTCCTCTGCGCCCTCCCTATTCCTCCCCTCCTCCGCGTGAAACGTCTTTAGGCGCCCGCTTTGCGCGGCGCGGCTTGGCGGGGGCGGGGAGTTGGGGGTGTTGGGAGGGGTCGACGGCTTCGAGGTGGCCGAGGAGGTGGGAGGAGCCGACCAGGATGATGGGTCGGAAGAGCAGGTTCAGGACGGGCAGGGCGAGGAGCGTCGCGGTGCTCAGGGCGAATCCGAGCGCGATGGAGGGGTTCGCTTCCATCAAGGCGATCTCGCCCCGCCAGGGGAGCGCCAGGCGATCGCAGAGGCGGGCGAAGGCGCGCAGCGGACCGCCGATCACCGGGAGCCGATCTGCCGCATGCCGGAACCAGCGCACGAACCAGGGCGGGGGCGCCTGGCGGTCGGCGGCCTCTGCGCTGCGGATCGTCTCGCCCGGGAGCAGCACCCGCGCGTCGTCGAACGCGTCCACCACCACCCAGTGCACGCCCCACGCCAGGATCACCGCATTGGAGACGAGGACGCCCAGGCCGGGCAGGACCTTCCAGATCACCGCGAAGGGGAGGACTCCGATCGCGACCACGATGGCCTGCTCGATGGCGCGCTTGAGCGACACGGCCATCGAGTACTCGCGCGGCCCGCAGGCTCCGAAGCCGAGCCGCCAGCGGACCATCGCCGCCAGCCGCGCGTAGTGCTTGGCGAACACGACCGACGGCACGGGCGCCAGCACCGCGAACGTCTTGTAGAACGACTTCACCCAGCCCCAGAAGCCGACGCCGTCGTGCGAGAGCGCCGCCACCACCGCGCAGAAGGCGCCCAGCCACGCGGCGGGGACCAGCGCCTCGCGCAAGAGCTCCGGGTCGGAGACGAGCAGGCGCAGGCCCAGGAGGGGTTGCGAAAGGCCGTACACCACCCGGTCGGGAGCCTGCTCCTTGGGCGGCGGCGCCTGCGTGCGCGACGCGAACGACCGCAGGTGAGCGAAGGCGGCGCGCCAGATCTCCCTGGGGGCCAGGAGCCCCGTACCGGCCAGAGCGGTGGACATGCGCTGCCAGTACGTCCGGGCGCCGGCCTTTATTGCAGGCCCGCCCGGCGGCGGCGCCAGCTGCTCGCTCGGCGGGTTTCCCATCGGGGGAGCATCCTGATCTTTGCCCGCGGGTGTCAACGGCGGCCGTCACTCTCCCAGGTAGGCCTTGCGCACCTCAGGGCTGCGCAAGAGCTCCTGCCCGGTGCCGCTCTGCACCACCTGCCCGGTCTCCAGGACGTGGCCGTGGTGGGCGATGCCCAGCGCCAGGTGCGCGTTCTGCTCGACCAGGAGGATGGTCACGCCGGCCCGGTTGATCTCCTCGATGATGCGGAAGATCGTCTCGGTGACCTGGGGAGCCAGCCCCAGCGAGGGTTCGTCGAGCAAGAGCAGCTTCGGCTTCGCCATCAGCGCTCGGGCGATGGAGAGCATCTGCTGCTCGCCTCCGGAGAGCGTGCCGGCCATCTGCCGCTCGCGTTCGCGCAGGATGGGAAAGAGGGCGAAGCCGCGCTGCATGTCCGCCTCGATCCCGTCCTGGTCCCGGCGCAGGAACGCGCCCAGCAGCAGGTTTTCGCGCACGGTCAGGTTGGGAAAGATGCCGCGCCCCTCGGGAGCGTGGGAGAGGCCCCGCTCGACCAGCTTGTACGGCTTGATCCCCGCCACCGGCTCCCGGCGGTACACGATGCTCCCGCCCGAGGGCCTGAGGAGGCCCGAGACGGCGCGCAGCGTGGTCGTCTTCCCCGCGCCGTTGGCGCCGATCAGCGTGACGATCTCCCCCTCGCGCACGTCGAAGGAGATCCCCCGCAGCGCGTGGATGGCGCCGTAATGCACGTCCAGCCCGGAGAGGCGCAGGAGCGCGTCGCTCACGGCTGCACCCGGCCGGCCGCGATCTGCCCGGCGTGCTCGCGGGCATATTTCTCGCCCAGGTACGCCTCGATCACCCGCGGGTTGGTCTGGATCTCGCGCGGCAGCCCCTGCGCGATGGTGACTCCATGGTCGAGCACCAGGATCCGCTCCGAGACGCCCATCACCAGCTTCATGTCGTGCTCGATCAGCACGACGGCCACGCCGAAGCGGTCGCGGATGCCGCGGATCAGCTGCATCAGCTCGGACTTCTCCTTCTGGTTGGTTCCGGCGGCGGGCTCGTCCAGCAGGAGCGCCTTGGGGTCGGTGGCGAGCGCGCGGGCGATCTCCAGGCGCCGTTGCTCGCCGTAGGGAAGGTTCTTCGCCAGGTCGTCGCGCCGGTGGAGCAGCCCCATCACTCCGAGGAGCTCCTCTGACCTCTGGGTGATCCACTTCTCCTCCACCTCGGCCAGCTCGCCCTTGCGCACCGAGGCGGCCATCGACTCGCGAGTCAGGTGATGGCAGCCCAGGCGCACGTTGTCGAAGGCGCTGAGCTCGCGGAAGAGGCGGATGTTCTGGAAGGTGCGCGCCAGCCCGAGGTGCGCGATGTCGTGCGGCGCGAGCCCGCGGGTGTCGCGTCCGCGCACCAGGATCGTTCCCTCGGTCGGCGGGTAGACGCCGGTGAGCAGGTTGAACACCGTGGTCTTGCCCGCTCCGTTGGGGCCGATCAGCGCGACCAGCTCGCGAGGCTTCACGGTCAGCGAGAAGTCGCAGACCGCCGTCAGGCCCCCGAAGCGGATGGTGGCGCGCCGCACGTCGATGAGCGCCTCGGATAGCTCGGGCGCTCTGACGGGAGGAGGCCCCTTCTCTCGCCCCCAGGGGAGCAGATCCCAGGCTTCCCGCGTCCCGAACAGGCCGCGCGGGCGCAGGATCATCAGGAAGATCAGCGCGAGCGAGTAGATGACCATGCGCAGGTTGGCGAGCGCCCGCAGGTATTCGGGCAGGAGCGTCAGCACGGCCGCGGCGATGGTCGACCCGGTGATGGACCCCATGCCCCCCAGCACCACCATGGCGACGATCTCGAACGAGCGGACGAAGGTGAAGCTCTGCGGCGAGAGGTTCCCTTCGAACGCGCCGGAGAGGGCCCCGGCGACGCCCGCCATTCCCGCGCTGATCACGAAGGCGCGCACCTTGTAGCCGGTGGTGTCGACGCCCATCGCCTCCGCGGCCACCTCGTCCTCGCGCACGGAGAGGAAGGCGCGGCCGTGGGTCGAGTCGCGCAGCCGCTTGCTGATCAGGATGGTGGCGATCGCCGCGGTCCAGATCCAGGTGAAGTCCGCGTAGCGCGGGATCGGCGAGAGCCCGATGGCGCCGCCGAAGAGGCGGGTATTCTCGATGACGACGCGGATGATCTCCCCGAATCCCAGGGTGACGATGGCGAGATAATCGCCGCGCAGGCGCAGCGAAGGCTTCCCCACCAGCCAGCCGGCGAGCGCCGCCGCGCCCGCGCCGCAGGCGATGGCCAGGACGAAGAACAGCCGGTACGGGTCCTGGGGCGGGCCTCGCATCAGCACCACGGCGGAGACGTAGCCCCCAACCGCCATGAAGCCCGCGTGGCCGATGGAGAACTGGCCGGTGAGGCCGTTCACCAGGTTGAGCGAGACCGCCAGCATGATGGCGATGCCGATGTGGTTGATGTTCTGGAACGCGTATTCCCAGTCGGGCTGCTCGGCGAGAAAGTGCTGCACCAGCCAGAGCAGCGGAATGGCGGCGACGAACGGCAGCCAGCTGAGCAAGGCGCGACGGGCCTGCGAAAGGGCCGAGCCGCCGAACAGGCCCGCCATCTAGACCTTCTCCGCTTCGCCGCGTCCCAGAAGGCCGGTCGGCCGGACGAGCAGGACGAGGATCAGGATCGCGAAGGCGACCGCGTCGCGCCACGACGAGCTGAGGTACCCGGACACGACCTGCTCGGCGAGGCCCAACACCAGGCCCCCCAGCATCGCTCCGGGTACGTTGCCGATGCCGCCCAGCACTGCGGCCACGAACGCCTTGAGCCCGGGCATCAGCCCCATCAGCGGCTGCACGCTCGGGTACTTGCTCGCGTAGAGGATTCCCGCCACCGCCGCGAGCACCGAGCCGAGCACGAAGGTGAAGGAGATTACCCGGTCGATGTTCACGCCCATCAGCGACGCCACGGTCGCGTTGAAGGACACGGCGCGCATGGCCGTGCCCATCCGGGTGTGAAACACGATCCTCTGCAGAAGGAGCATCAGAGCCACCGCCACGACGACGGTCACGACGTCAACGTAGCCGAGCGAGACCGGACCGATGTGCCGCGCATCGTGGGGCGGCAGAACGCTGAAGAAGCGCGGATTGGGGCCGAAGAGGTATTGGCCGCCGTATTCGAGGAAGAAGCTCACCCCGATGGCGGTGATGAGGGAGTTCAGCCGCGGCGAGTTGCGCAGCGGCCGGTACGCGAACCGTTCGATGAGGAACCCCAAAAGCCCGCACGCCAGCATGGCGGTCAGCGTGATGAGCAGGGCGCCCGGGATGCTCGGGCTCTGGGACTCTTTCGTGAAGCGCGCGACGTAGTACCCGACCATCGCGCCGACCATGAAGACGTCGCCGTGCGCGAAGTTGATCAACTTCAGGACGCCGTACACCATCGTGTAGCCGAGCGCGATGAGCGCGTAGATCGCGCCCACGCTGATCCCGTCGATGATGTGCTGGAAGAACTCCGCCAAGCTTCACTATTTCTTGGGCTGTCCGGTGTTCGAGGCTTCCGATCCCGGCTTGGCGGCGCCGGAGGTGGCCTCGCCGCCCGAGCCGCTCTCCGGCTGCATCCCCTCTGGGTAGATCTTGGTCACGAACTCGTACTTGCCACCCTTGCCCACCTTGAGCACCACCGCGGGCTTTAGCGGATTGCGGTTCTGGTCGAGCGTGATGTTGCCGGTCACGCCCGCGTAGTTCTTGGTCGCCGCCAGCGCGTCGCGGATCGAGGGGCCGGTCAAGTCCTTGGCGCGCTTCATCGCGTCGACCAGCATCCCGGCTGCGTCGTAGGCCTGCGCGGCCAGCGAGTCGGGGAGCTGCCCGCCGTACGCCTTCTTGTACTTGCCCACGAACTCCTGGATGCGCGGGCTCGGATCGTCGGGCGAGTAGTGGTTGGAGAAGTAGCTCCCGACGATGGCGTCGCCGCCGATCTCGAACAGTTTCTCGCTGTCCCACCCGTCGCCGCCCAGAAGCGGAGCGGTGATGCCCACCTCGCGCGCCTGCCGCGCGATGAGCCCCACATCGGTGTAGTAACCGGGGACGTAGAGGGCCTGGGGGGCCGCCGCCTTGATGTTGGTGAGCTGCGCCTTGAAATCCACGTCTCCGTTCGAATAGCTCTCCTGCGCGATGATCTGCCCGCCGCCCTTGGTGAAGGCGTCGATGAAGTTCTTCGCCAGCCCGACGGAGTAGTCGTTGCGCACGTCCTTCAGGATCGCGACCTTCTTCAGCTTCAGGTTGTTGTGCGCAAAGGTAGCCCCTACGTACCCCTGGAACGGGTCGATGAAGCAGGCGCGGAAGATGTAGTCGCCCTTCTCCGTGACCGCGGGGTTGGTCGAGGAGGGCGTCACCATCGGCACTTTCGCCTGCTGCGCCTTGGGAGCCATGAACATCGAGCGCGTCGAGGCCACTTCGCCCAGGAGCGCCACTACCTTCTCGCTGGAGATCAGGCGGGTGGCGGCGGTCGCCGCCTCTTCGGGACGGCCCTGGTCGTCGAGCACCTTCACTTGCAGCTGTCTACCTTTCACTCCCCCCTTGGCGTTGAACTCGTCGATGGCCAGCTGGATGCCGTTCGCGCTGGAGAGCCCGAAGGTGGCCTCCGTGCCGGTCATGCTTCCGACCTCGCCGATGACGATCGGTCCGGTCGCGTCGGAACTGGTCGTTCCGCTGCCCTGGTCCTGCTTCTTGCATGCGGCAAGGGCGGCGAGTGCGAGGACGGTCGGCAGAATCCTGCGCATGGCGAATCCTCTAGCGTCGATTGGAAAAAGCGGCCCTGCTTAACACTCCGGGAGGGCGCGATCAACCGTGGCCGTGCCCCCGGTCGTGCATGGTACAGTGGCTCACCTTGTCCTTGCCGCGGATCCTCGTCGTCGACGACAACCCGGAGCTCCTGACCCTCCTTTCCTCCTCTTTCGAGGAAGCCGGCTATTCGGTCCTGACGGCCAGCCGCGGGCGCAACGCCCTGGACCTGGCGCGCAAGGAAAAGCCGGCGCTCGCCATCGTCGACGTGCTCCTGCCCGACCTGATGGGGTTCGACGTGGCCGAGATGCTCAAGCGGCTGAAGATCCCCTTCATCTTCATCTCCGGCGTGCACAAGGGCGGCGCCTCGGCGAAGGGCGCCCACGCCAAGTACGGCGCGATCGGGTTCTTCGAGAAGCCCTTCGACCGCAAGGCCCTCCTGGAGGCGGTTCGCAAGGTCGTCCCCGTGGCCATGGCTCCCCAGCGGGAGATCGAGCTGGACCTCGAGGGGGCGCCCCCGGTCGCCGAGGAAGCCGAGGCGATGGAGCTGACCAGCCGCATCGACCTGACTGCGGAGGGCTCTCACGTCGGCCTGCGCGGAGGCGGCAAGCTGGCCCTCAAGCCGATGGGCTCCGAGCAGCAGACCCGGTTGAGCGGCGCCGCCAGCCCGGCGACTCGACGCGTCAGCGTCTCGGTTCCCACCGAGCCGCCCCCACCCGGAAGGCAGGACGAGCCGGAGGAGCTGCCCGCGGAGGCCCTGCAGCCGATCGCGTCGAAAGACAGCGTCCGGCGGGGCGAGCTGAAGGACAACCTGCCCAATCTCTTCGCCGCCTTCTACCAGGCGCGGGAGACCGGCGAGCTCGGCTTGCAGAAGGGGCAGGTGAAGAAGGTCGTCTACTTCGAATCGGGCATGCCGGTCTTCGCGCTCTCCAACCTGGTCGCCGACCGGCTGGGGCAGTTCCTGGTCCGGGCCGGGAAGATCGACGAGTCGACGCTCGAGTCCGCCGCCGACGAGGCCTCGCGCAGCAAGCAGCGCACGGGCGACGTGCTCATCTCGATGGGCGTACTCACCGAGGAGGAGCGCCTCTACTACATCGCGCAGCAGATCAAGAGCACCCTCTACAGCCTCTTCGCCTGGGAGACCGGCTCGTTCGCCCTGTCGTTCCAGGCGCGGGCGCGCCGGGAAATGGTCAAGCTGGACATCCACCCGGCGAACCTGATCGTGCGCGGCGTGAAGAAGCTCTACAAGCCGGAGCGGCTGCGCCGGCTCCTCGGAGCCGAAGAGCGGCTGATCCCTTCACCCGATCCGGCGTTCAACCTGAGCGACGTGGAGCTGCAGGCGTGGGAGGCGCACCTGCTGCCGCGCTGCGACGGCACCCGCACCGTGGCCGATTTGGTGAAGCTCTCGGGGCGGCCGGAGAACGAGGCGTGGGCCACGCTGGTCGCCCTGCGGGCGCTGCGCGTGCTGGACGTGCGCTAGCGGCCCTTCTCGGTCTCGGCCTGGATGTGGCCCAGGACCCGCTCGTGGATGCGATGCACGAGCAGATCCGACCAGATCGACCAGTAGGCCTGCGGGCCCATCTCCAGCTGATACCAGGTGCTGCCCTCGAGGCGCGTGCGGCCGCCAGGCAGACCGACCAGGCGGAACTCCCCGCGCCGGCTGCGCATGGTGCCGGCGAGATGTGGCGGGTCCAGGTGGCGATAGGGGCTCCACTCTTGCATGGGCGGGGGCTCCGAGGCCACGTCGAAGCCGAGGCGGCGGGGCGGGTCCCAGGCCGTGATGGGCTCGATGAACGCGCCCGTGGAGAATTCGCACCGGCGGACGGCCCCCACGCCCGTGCCCGTGATCCGCGCCCGGACCGGGTATGCGATCCCCGAACGGAAGAACCACTCGGCAGGCGCGGGGAGATCGGAGAACCGGATCACGTGCGGCCAGACTTTCTCCGACGGGGCGGCGATCTCCACCGAGCTGACGACCTCGCGCAGCGGCGCCTGCGCCAGGGACTTTTCCAACCCTGCCGAAGCGGGCACGGCGAACGCGATGGCGAACGCTGCGCGCGTGGAGAGGTGCTCCGCCCTCATCGCGCGCCCGGCGATGGCGCCGAGCATGCCGAGCGGCAGGGCCAGCGGCAGCGCCATCGCGACGCAGATCCCTCCTTCCAGGGCCAGGGCGAGCGACGCGAGCCCGGCGACGACCACCGCGAGCGCGCCGACTCCGGCGGTCGCGCCGGGCCCTTTGAGCCATCCCCGGTTGAAGAACCAGCCGGCCGCCGCTCCCATCGTGAACGGAGTGCCGAGGAACACGGCGGCGCTGTAGCGGTGCAGGAGCAGGACGTGCAACCCGAGGGAGACCGCGCCGATCAGCGTCCCCAGCCCGACGCCGAGCAGCGCCGCCCTCAGTCGATCCGTCCCCGCCGGGGCGGTGGTTTGCACCGCGCGCGGCCGCGAGGGTGCGAGGGCGAGAGCGCAGATGAGGACCCAGTTCAAGTAGGGGACGAAGAAGAGCAACGCGATCCACGGCGAGATTCCCGCGTCGAGGGCACGCCGGAGCGACATCGAGATGCCGATCCAGAGGAACGGCAATGCCCACACGGCCATCGCTCCGAGCAGCCACTCCGGCTTCGGATAGAGGTGGCCGCGGACGGAGAACATGGGACTCACGTAATCGAGCGGCGTCCAGAGCTGGCCCGTGACGAAGAAGACGGCGAGCACGTCGACGCCCAGCTTCAGCGCCGTGAGCGCCGCGCCGTGCAAGAGATAGGTGCGCCGGTCGACTCGCCGGGTCAGCCCGAACCACAGCCGCAGCAGGTCCCGCATCCTCGGAGACTAGCGAAATCCGAGTCGTCCTGCCGCCTTGACACCCCAGGTGCTTCGACATAGACGTGCGCGCCCGATGATCGCCTTGTCCAGGAAGGCGGGGGAAGTGCCCTCGCCCTTCGATCCCGAGCAACAGCGCCGCTTCGACGAGGGATTCGACAAGGCGGTGGCGAAGTACCCGCCCGATCGGCGGCGAGCGGCGCTGCTGGCGGTGCTCCACCTGGCGCAGGACGAGATGGGCTGGCTCTCCGAGGCGGCGATGGCCTACGTCGGATTCCGGCTCGACGTCCCGCCCGTGCGCGTCCGCGAGGTGGCCACCTTCTACACCATGTACCGGCTGCATCCCGTCGGGCGGCACCACATCGGCGTGTGCAACTCGGTGTGTTGCTGGGCGATGGGGAGCGAGCAGATCCTGCGCTACTGCGAGGATCGGCTGGGGATCCGCCCGGGCCAGGTCACCGAGGACGGCCAGTTCTCTCTCGAGGAGGTGGCCTGCCTGGCCTCGTGCGGCACCGCGCCCGCGGTATTGCACAACAACTTCACCTACATCGAGAACGTCACGCTCCAGTCGATGGACGAGCTCATCGCCCGTCTGCGCGCCGAGCCCGGTCAGCGCATGGCCCCGGGACCGACCCCCGTCCCCACACCGAAGAGGTGAGCGTGGCCGAGCGCGTGAAGATCCTCACCGTCGATTGGGACAAGCCCGAGAGCTGGTCGCTCGCCACCTACCGCGCGTCCGGCGGCTGGCAGGCGCTCCCGAAGGCGCTCAAGATGCAGCCGCAGCAGATCGTCGACGAGGTGGTGAAGAGCAACTTGCGCGGCCGCGGCGGCGCGGGGTTCCCCACCGGCATGAAGTGGAGCTTCGTGCGCAAGGAGACGAGCTTCCCCAAGTACCTGGTGGTGAACGCCGACGAGGGGGAGCCGGGTACCTTCAAGGACCGGGCGATCCTCGAGAAGAGCCCTCATATGTTCGTCGAGGGGCTGGTGATCGCCTGCTTCGCGCTCGACTGCCACCTCACCTACGTCTATTGCCGCGGCGAGTTTCGCAAGAGCGCGGCGGCGCGGCTGCAGCAGGCGATCGACGAGGCGTACGCGCAAGGGTACCTGGGAAAGAACCTCCTCGGCTCGGGGTTCGATCTCGACGCGCAGGTGGTGATCGGGGCCGGCGCCTACATCTGCGGGGAGGAGACGGCGCTGCTCGAGTCGCTGGAGGGGCGCAAGGGCTACCCCCGCCTCAAGCCGCCGTTCCCTGCCAACGCGGGCGGAGGCCTTTTCAAGCAGCCGACCGCGGTCAACAACGTCGAGACGCTGGCCAACATGCCGGTGATCGTGGAGAAGGGCGGCGAGTGGTTCGCGAAGGTGGGCGTGCCCAAGAACGGGGGTACCCGGCTGTACGCGGTGAGCGGCCACGTGAACCGTCCCGGCGTGTACGAGGCGCCGATGGGCACCAGCTTCCGCGTCCTGCTGGACGAGTACTGCGGTGGGATGCGCGGGGGCAAGAAGCTCAAGGCGATCATCCCCGGCGGCGCCTCGGCGGCGGTGATGACTGCGGACGAAGCCGACTGGGCTTCGGACTTCGACACCCTCAAGGCCAAGAAGACCATGGCGGGCTCGGGCGGCGTCGTTTACCTCGACGAGGACACCAACATGGCGTTCGCGCTGGCCAACGTGATGCGCTTCTTCGCCCACGAATCGTGCGGCCAGTGCACGCCGTGCCGCGAAGGGACGGCGTGGCTGAGCCGGCTCCTGGACAAAATCTGCGCCGGCCAGGGCGAGAAGGTCGACGTGGACAACGTGCACCAGATCGCGCGCCAGATGGAGATGAAGACGATCTGCGCGCTGGCCGACGGCGCCGCGATGCCGGCGAAGAGCTACATCGAGAAGTTCCGCGCCGACTTCGACGCGCTCGTGCGGGGCTAGCAATGGCCGAGACCGTGCTGTTTTGGATCTTCTTCGCCGGGGTGATCGGCGCCGGCGCGCAGGTGGTGCTCAGGCGCAATCCGGTCTACGCGGCGATGTCCCTGGTCGCCTGCTTCTTCTTCCTGGCCGGAGTGTACCTGCTCCTCTCGGCGCACCTGATCGCCATCCTGCAGGTCATGGTCTACGCCGGCGCCGTGATGGTGCTGTTCGTCTTCGTCATCATGCTGCTCAATCTGAGGGACGAGGAGCTGGGCAAGGAGCGAATCACCGTCTGGAAGGGCATCGGCGCGCTCGCCATCGCCGCCACGGTGGGACTGATCGTTGTCCGGGCGCTGCGCGGCGCCTACCCGGGAGCCGTCCGCGACCTCGCCGTCGAGCAGCTGCCCACCGGGTTCGGCACGGTCAAGTCCGTGGGCCGCGCCCTCTACCTGTTCAGCGTGCTGCCGTTCGAGGTGACCAGCCTGCTCCTCACGGTGGCCATCGTCGGCGCGGTGGTCGTCGCCAAGGGGAAGATCTGATGGTGGGCCCTCTGCACTACCTGTTCCTGGGCGCGGTGCTGTTCGCGCTGGGCGGGGTGGGCGTGGTGCTGCGGCGCAACGCCCTGATCGTCCTGATGAGCATCGAGCTGATGCTCAACGCGGTGAACTTGACCTTCCTCACCTTCTCCCGCTTTCCGCTGGTGAAGAGCGCTCCCACCCAGGCTGGCTTCTTGAGCGGCCACACCGCGGTCTTCTTCGTCATCGCGGTGGCCGCCGCCGAGGCCGCCGTCGGCCTCGCCATCGTCATCGCCGTGTTCCGCAGCCGGAGCACGGTCAACGTGGACGAGCTCGACACGCTCAAGTTCTGAGGACCTGGATGGAAGTCTCCTGGCTCTACCTGATCCCGTTGCTCCCGCTCGCCGGGGCGGCCGTGAACGGCCTGGTCGGCCGCTGGCTTCCCAAGGCGTGGCTCTACGCGGTCGCGCTCTTGACGGTGCTCCTCTCCTTCTGCATCGGGCTCTTCGCCTGGTCGCAGATGGCGGGCCTGGAAGGGGAGGCGGCGCAGCTGCGCCAGATCGTCTTCGGCTGGTTCTCGGTGGGCAGCCTGCGGGTCGACCTGGGGCTCGCCTTCGACCGGCTCTCGGGCACGATGGTCCTGGTGGTCACCGGGGTGGGCTTCCTCATCCACCTGTACTCGGTCGGGTACATGGACGAGGACCCCGCGTACTGGCGCTACTTCGCGTATCTCAACCTGTTCGTCTCGATGATGCTCTTGCTCGTCCTGGCCGACAACCTGGTGGCGATGTTCGTCGGCTGGGAAGGCGTGGGCCTCTGCAGCTACCTCCTGATCGGCTTCTGGTACGACGACGAGACCAAAGCGTACGCTGGGCGCAAGGCGTTCATCGTCAACCGCATCGGCGACTTCGGGTTCCTGATCGGGATCTTCGTCGTCTACTTCTACACCAGCCAGGTGAGTTTCCACGCGCTCAAGGTGGCGCCGCTCTCGCTGGGCGTGGCCTCGGCCTCGGCCGCCTTGCTCTTCGTCGGCGCCATTGGAAAGAGCGCGCAGCTGCCGCTCTACGTCTGGCTCCCTGACGCGATGGCCGGACCCACGCCGGTCTCGGCGCTGATCCACGCCGCCACCATGGTGACCGCGGGCGTGTACATGGTCGCCCGCTTGAGCTTCCTCTACGTGCAGGCGCCCGGGGTGATGGCGGTGGTGGCCACCATAGGCGTCCTCACCGCGTTCTGGGGCGCCGTGATCGGCACCGCGCAGATGGACATCAAGCGCGTGCTCGCGTACTCGACCGTCTCGCAGCTCGGGTACATGTTCGTGGGCGTGGGCGTGGGCGCGTTCGCGGCGGGTACCGCGCACCTGATCACGCACGCCTTCTTCAAGGCCTGCCTGTTCCTCGGCAGCGGCGCGGTGATCCACGGGCTGCACGACGAGCAGGACATGACCCGCATGGGCGGGCTGCGCAAGCTGGGGCTCAAGCACACCGCGGCGACCTTCTTCATCGCCACCGTGACGATCACCGGCCTGCTCCCCTTCGGCGGCTTCTTCTCCAAGGACGAGATCCTGGCGCAGGCGTTGAACACCCGCGCGTTCGACTTCCTCACCCTCCTTCCCAACCCGGCCTCGCCGCGCCTGTCGTTCCTGGGGCCTGCCATCTACGTGGCCGGAACGGTGACCGCGCTGATCACGTCCTTCTACATGTGGCGCTGCTACCTGCTCACCTTCGAGGGCGAGTACCGCGGCCCCGCCGAGGTGCATCCCCACGAGGCGCCCTGGGTGATGACGCTCCCCCTCTGGGTCCTGGCGGGGCTCTCGGTGGCCTCTGCGCTGATCGTGCTCCCCTCGCACCAACTGCCGTTCACCTGGGCGCACTTCACCGAGGGCGTGTTCGCCCGGCCCCGCGGCGGCGCTCCCGTGGAGCGGTTGCCCGAGCTGGTCGCGTTCGGGATCGCGCTGCTCGTGGCCTGGGCCGGCTTCGCGGCCGCCTGGTCCCTCTACGCCCCGGGCCGGGCCCTGGAAGGCGACGAGCGCATCGCCGGCGCGGTCCCGCGGCTGCGCCGCGCGCTGGCCGCGGCCCTCTACGTGGACGGCTTCTACGACCGCGCCTTCGTGAAGCCGCTGTGGGCGACGGCGCGCGCGCTTTGGCGGGTCGTCGACGCGACGCTGATCGACGGCCTTTTGGTGAACGGGCCGGCGCAGGCGGTGGCGGCCATCGCCTCGGTGCTGCGCCGTTTCCAGAACGGCGACGTGCAGCGCTACGCGGCGGTCACGGCGGTGGGCGTCTTGATCCTGGTCTACGTCTTCCTGGTGCGAGGCTGAGATGGACTTCGTGCAGTCGCACCTCCTCACCCTGGTGATCTTCGCGCCCCTGGTGGGGGCCGCGATCATCGCCTTCCTCCCGCGGGAGGAGGGCGGCCAGCACAAGGGCGTGGCGCTGATCGCCTCGATCTTCACCTTCGCGCTCTCCGTCCCCCTGGCCGCGGGCTTCCGGCCCGCCGCGCGCGGCTTTTCCTTCGAGCAGCGCACCGAATGGGCGCCGAACCTCGGATTCAGCTACCACGTCGGGGTCGACGGCGTGGCGCTGCTCCTGATCCTCCTCACCACGTTCTTGGGTCCCATCGTCTTCCTGAGCTCGTGGAAGTACATCCAGACCCGGGTCAAGCTCTACTGCGCCTCGCTGCTGCTGCTCGAGACGGCGATGATCGGGACCCTCGCCGCGCTGGACCTGGTCCTCTTCTACGTCTTCTGGGAAGCGATGCTGATCCCGATGTACCTCTTGATCGGGATGTGGGGGTCGGAGCGGCGCATCTACGCGGCGGTGAAGTTCTTCCTCTTCACCTTCGTCGGCAGCGTGCTGATGCTCCTGGCCATCTTCTGGCTGTGGAGCCACTCCGCTCCGCCGGGGCAGCCGCGCACCTTCGACTACGTCGCGCTGCAGGCGCAGATGACGCCGCTCGGGGCGGACGCGCAGAAGTGGCTCTTCCTCGCCTTCGCTCTCGCCTTCGCCATCAAGGTGCCGATCTGGCCGCTGCACACCTGGCTGCCCGACGCGCACACCGAAGCGCCGGCGGCGGGCTCCATCGTGCTGGCCGGAGTCCTGCTGAAGATGGGCACCTTCGGCTTCGTGCGCTACGCGATGCCGCTCTTTCCTGCGGCCGCCTTGCGGTACGCGCCTGCCATCGCCGCGCTCGGAGTGGTGGGAATCATCTACGGCTCGCTGATGTGCATGGCCCAGCAGGACCTGAAGCGCCTGATCGCATACTCCTCGGTCGCGCACCTCGGGTTCGTGATGCTGGGGCTCTCGGCGCTCACGCCCGAGGCGGTGAACGGCGCCGTGCTGCAGATGGTGAACCACGGCATCTCCACCGGCGCGCTGTTCCTCATCGTCGGGTATTTCTACGAGCGCACCCATACTCGCGATCTGTCGCAGTACGGCGGGGTGGCGCGCGTCGCGCCGGCGCTCTCGGCGGTCTTCCTGTTCGTCGTGCTCTCGTCGATCGGGCTCCCCGGGACCAACGGGTTCGTCGGCGAGTTCCTGATCCTGATCGGGACCTTCACCTCGACCTCGCCGCTGGGGAGTTGGGGCGGCGTGCCGCGGGGCCAGCTCTTCTCCATCCTGGGCGCGAGCGGCGTCGTGCTGGGCGCCGTCTACATGCTGTGGATGGTCCAGCGCACCCTCTTCGGCCCCAAGCGTCGCGCCGCCGAGCATGGAATGACGGACCTGAGCGTGCGCGAGTGGCTGACCGTGGTGCCGCTGATCGCCGCCATCCTCCTCATCGGCGTGTACCCGCAGCCCTTCCTCAACGCGTCGCGGCTGCCGGCGGAAGACTTGATCCAGCGGGTCGCGCGTCCGCGGGCGGCGCGGCCCCAGGGAGCCGGCCTGCAGCGGATGGGGCCCGAGCCGGGCGGCGGGGCCCGGGCGGAAGGCGAGCGATGAACTTCAACCCGTCCGACCTCGAGGGAGTGCTGCCGGCCCTGATCCTGGCGGTAGGCGCCCTGGTGCTCCTCACCTCCGAGGTCTTCCTGCGCAAGTCCGGCACCGCCGACCGACGGTACCAGGCGTGGCTCGCGGCGGTGTTCGCCGGGCTGGCTTTCTGGGCCGCGGTCGCCCAGCTGGGAGACCCGGCGGCGCCCATCTTCTCCGGGGCTGCCGTCGCCGACGGGTTCGGGCGGGTGGTGGCCGCGGTGGTCTGCGCCGCGCTCGCGCTCTCCTGCCTGGTTTCCTTCGGCTACCTCGAGGCGCTGCGCGCCACCCGTGGGGAGTACTACGCGCTGGCGCTGTTCTCGGCCTCGGGCATGTGCCTGCTCGGACAGGCGACCGATCTGATCGTCATCTTCATCTCGCTCGAAGTGATGTCGCTCGCCGTCTACTGCCTGTCCGCCTACCTGCGGCGCGGGCAGCGCCCGGCCGAGGCGGCCTTCAAGTACTTCGTGCTGGGGTCGTTCGCTTCCGCGATCTTCCTCTACGGCGCGGCGCTCGCCTACGGCGCGACCGGCTCCACCCGCCTCGCCGACGTGGCCAACGCGGCGCGCCTGGCCGCGTCCGGAGGCAGCCCGCCAGCCATCGCCGCGCTGCTGTTCGCCGCCGCCGCGCTGCTGGCGGCCGGCTTCGCTTTCAAGGTGGCCGCCGTCCCGTTCCACATGTGGGTGCCCGACGTGTACGACGGAGCGCCGGCGCCGGTGACGGGCTTCATGGCCGCGGCGGTGAAGGTGGCGGCGTTCGCCACCCTGGTGCGCATCCTGGTGGGAGGCTTCGGAGACCCGTCGGCCGCGCTGGGCCCGCATGGCTGGCAGAAGCTGGTGGTGTGGCTGTCGGCGCTCACCATGCTGGTCGGCAACCTGCTCGCCATCCCCCAGCGCAGCGTGAAGCGCATGCTGGCGTACTCCTCGATCGCGCACGCGGGCTACCTGCTGGTGGCGGTGGCGGCGATGGCGGGCGCCGTTCCCCGATCGGACGCGCTGGAAGGACTGCTCTTCTACCTGGCCGCTTACGGGGCCACCGTGATCGGCGCCTTCGGCGTGGTGGCGCTGATCGAGCGCAAGGAGGCGCTGGCGGGGGCCGGAGACGACCTGTCCTCCTGGGCGGGGCTGTCGGAGCGTCACCCGGCGCTGGCGGCGGCGATGACGCTGTTCATGGTCTCCCTGGCGGGGATCCCTCCCACGGCGGGGTTCATGGCGAAGGTCACCGTGTTCCGCTCCGCCATCGCGGCGGACCTGGTCCCGCTCGCGGTGCTGGGCGTGCTGACCAGCGTGGCCGGCCTCTACTACTACCTGCGCGTGGTCGTGTACGTGTACATGGTCCCGCAGTCGAAGCCCGAACCCGTCTCCAGCGGCCACCTGATCGCCGCCGGCATCGCGCTGGCCGGCTGCGCCTTCCTCGTCCTCTGGATGGGCATCCAACCCGACACCTTCGCCCGCCTGGCCCAATCCGCCACCTCCTCCTTCTCCCGCTGACCCAAAAAACGTTTCACGCGGAGGAGGAGAGGGAGAGCGCGGAGGAGCCCGGGTTTTCAAACAAAGTGAACCTCCGCGCCCTCCCTTTCCTCCGCGCCCTCTGCGTGAAACGCTTGAGGTCCTCATTAGAGGCGGCGGAGGAGGACGTAGACGGCGCCGAGGCCGCCGTCGTGGGGGCGGGCGGTGGCGAAAGCCAGGATGTGGTTGGCGAAGCGGGCCGTCCGCATCCAGCGTTTCAGGGCGTCCTTGAGGACCGGCACCTGGTCCTTCGAGTGGAGGCCGCGGCCGTGCACCACCAGCACGCAGCGCTTGCCGCCTTGCCGGGAGCGGGCCAGGAAGGTCTCCAGCTGCGCGCGCGCCTCCTCGCGGGTGAGCCCGTGCAGATCGACGTGGGCCTGCACGGCGAACTCGCTCCGCCGCAGCCGCCGCAGCACGTGGTGATCCAGGCCGCGCGCCGACCCCTCGATGAACTCGTCCGAGTCCGCGATGTCGAAGGGCGCCGTGCCGTCCACCAGAGCGCGCAGCTCGTCGTAGGCGGCCAGCTCCGGGTCGAGCGGCCCGGCATCCGTGGCGATCGGTTCCGGGTCGGGCTTGATGCGCGCGCTGCGGTCGGCGAGCGGGGCTGCGCCTTCGACCGCCAACGCCCAGAGGTCGTCGTCGGAGAGCGGCCGCCGGGGATCGGCGGGCGGCGGGGCAGGAGAAGCCGGGGGTGCCGGGGCGGGCTTCGCCGGGGGGTGCCGCTTCTTCAGCTCGAGCCGCTCGAACGGGTTGTTGAACGGCTTCTTCTTCGGCACCCGCCGGAGCTTATCAGTCGCGGCGCAGGCCGAGGCGCTTCATCTTCCGCCAGAGGGTCGTGGTGGAGACGTCCAGATCCCGCGCCACCTTCTCCAGGCTGCCGCCGCAGCGGGCGACCGCCCGCTGGATCGCTTCGCGCTCGGCGTCGTCGATCTGCTGCGCGAGCGTCTTCGCAGGGGCGGCCCCCTCCCCCTGGGCGCCGGCGCCCGTCCCACCCGGCCTCTCCAAGAAGACGTCTTCCGCGCCGATCGAATCACGCCGGGCCAGCGCGGCCGCCTGCTCGATCACGTTCTCCAGCTCGCGCACGTTGCCTTGGAACCCGTGCGCGGTGAGTCTCACCAGCGCTCCCTGGGTCAGGGTGCGCCGCGTGCCGTTGCGCTGGTTGAAGCGTTCCACGAAGTGGTGGGAGAGGAGCGCGATGTCCTCGCGCCGCTCGCGCAGTGGCGGCACCACCAGGGGCACCACGTTGAGCCGGTAGAAGAGGTCCTCGCGGAAGCGCTTCTCCGCGATCGCCAGCCGCAGGTCCTGGTTGGTGGCGGCCAGCACCCGCACGTCCACCGGGATGGACGCGTTGTCTCCCACGCGCCGGATCTCGTGCTCCTGGATGACGCGGAGCAGCTTGGCCTGGAACGCGGGAGTGGTCTCGGCGATCTCGTCGAAGAAGAAAGTCCCGCCGCCCGCCTCCTCGAGCAGGCCGCGGCGCAGCTTGACCGCCCCGGTGAACGCGCCCTTGACGTGCCCGAACAGCTCGCTCTCCAGGAGGCTCTCGCTGATCGCCGCGCAGTTCACCGGCACGAACGGCCGGGACGCCCTGCGCGAGTTGGCGTGGATGGCGCGGGCGATCAGCTCCTTGCCGGTGCCGCTCTCGCCGGTGATCAGCACCGTCACCTCGGTGGGGGCGACCCGCACCACCTTGGTGAGCAGCTCGCGCATGGGCGCCGAGCGGCCCACCAGCTCCTCCAGCTTGTACCGGCGGCGGAACTCGTCGGAGAAGAGCCCGACGTCCACCAGGAGCTTGCGCTTCTCCAGGGCGCGCTGCACCCGGACCAGCAGCTCCCCCTCCTTGAACGGCTTGGAGAGGTAGTCGTGCGCGCCCTGCTGCATGGCGGCCACGGCGCTCTCCACGGTCCCGTAGCCGGTCATCACGATCACCTGCGTGGTGGGCGAGATCTCCAGGGCCCCGCGCAGCACGGCGATGCCGTCGAGCGGGGCCATCTTGAGGTCGGTGAGCACCACGTCGAACGGCTCGGCCAGAAGGCGCGACAGCGCGGCCTCGCCGCTCTCCGCCTCCGCCACGTCGTAGCCGGCCTGGCGCAGGACGAGCGCGGTGGTGGTGCGCATGTTCCGCTGGTCGTCGACGATCAGGACGCGGGAGACCGGAGCGGTTTGGGCGCGTGGCGCGGTGGACTCGCTCATCGACCCCGCAGTCTACCCGGACAGCGGCAGGATCAGGTGGAACTCGGTGCCGCGCTCGCTGTCGGCGAGCAGGGCGCGCCCCCCGTGGCCCTCGGCGATCCGCTTGACCACGGCCAGGCCCAGCCCGGTCCCGGTCGGCTTGGTGGTGAAGAACGGTTGGAACACCTTCGAGCGCGCTTCCGGAGGAACTCCCACCCCCGTGTCGTGCACTCCGATCCTCGCCTGGGCGCCTGCGTCGGAGAGCACTCGGGCAGCGCTCACCGTCAGGACCCCGCCGTGGGGCATCGCCTGCAGAGAGTTGGTCACCAGGTTGACCACCGCCTGGCGCAACAGGCGCGCGTCGGCCCGCACGGGCGGCAGGTCCGGCTCGACCTGGAGGCGGACCTCGACCGAGTTCTCCTCGCCGGGACGCCGGGTGGAGGCGATCGCCTCCTCGAGCAAGGGCTGCAGCGAGACGGGCTGCAGCGTGGGCCTCAGCGGGCGGGAGTAGTCCAGCAGATCGCCGACCATCCGGTTGAGGCGGTCCGACTCCTCGCCGACGATGTCCAGGAGCAGCCGCACGTCGCCTTCCGGCTGCAGCAGGCGCTTCAAGCTGCCCAGCGAATTGAAGATGACGCCCAACGGATTGCGCACCTCGTGAGCGACGGAGGCCGCCATCTCGCCCAGGGCGGCGAGCCGCTCGCGCTCGATCAGCTCGGCCTGCGCCCGGGCCAGATCCGCGTAGCTCTTGCGCAGGTCCTCGTAGAGCCGGGCGGAGAGCAGCGCCAGGGCGATCTGCTGGCAGACGGCGGCGGTCCGCTCCATTTCGGCCTGGGTGAACACACGCGCCCGCTCGGTGTCGTCGAGCACGACCACACCCAGCACTTCGTCGTGCGCGATCAGCGGCACCGCCAGGACGGCCTGCTGGCGCAGGTGCTCGACCAGCCGCCGCGAGGCGACCTGATGGAGCGCCGGCCCCTGCGCCTGGGCGGCGCGCCGGGTCCGGATCACCTGCGCGGACAGGGAAGGCTCGTCGAGGCGCAGCTGCACGCCGCGCATGAACTTCTCGTGCTCGGGATTGCAGGCCGCCACCCTGAGCAGCTGATCCGCCGGATCGAGGAGCATCACGAACCAGTTGCTCGCGTCCACCAGCTTGCGCAGCGTCTGCCCCGCCGCCCGCAGGAGCGGCTTGATCTCCAGCGCGCCGGCGAACGAGCGGCTCACCTGGTTGAGCAGCGTCATCTCCTCCGCGCGGGCGCGCTGCTCGGCGTAGAGACGGGCGTTCTCCAACGCCACCGAGAGCTGCGCGCAGACCGCGTCGAGGATGCGCAGCTCGTCGGCGGTGAAGTCGCGCTCCCCCACTCGCGCGAGGCACACCGCCCCCAGGACGCCGCGGCCGCCGGGGAGCCGCGCGCACGCGCAGCGCGAGAGGCGCAGCCTGTCCGACCCGCTGCGCAGCGTGCACGAATCGAGCACGGCCTGCTGCAGCTGCGTTGCGCACGCGGGCCCGCCCGCCCAGGGCACCCGCGCCGGCAAGCCTTCCGCGGTGCCCTGCTTCGCCTGCGCCCAGGAGAGCCGCAGCTCTCCCTCCCCGCCGGTCTCCTGCTCGTAGACCACGGCCAGGTCGGCCTCCACCAGTTGCAAGAGCCGCGCGCCGGCCGACTCCAGGAGCTCTCTCTGATCGAGCTTGCCCGTGATCGCGCCGGACAGGCCCTGGAGGAGGGCCAGCTCGTCGGCGCGCCGGCGCTCCCGCTCGAAGACGTCGGCGCCCGCAACCGCGGCGGAGAGGAGCTGCGCGACGTGGCTGGCGAGCCGCACGTCCTGGGCGACGAAGATCCGCTCCCCGCGGGACATGAGCGTGAGGACGCCCAGCGGCACGTCGTGCGACAACAGCGGCACGGTGAGCACCGAGCGCGAGCGGAACCGCTGTACGACGGCGGGATCGATGCGCTCGTCTCCCGCCGTTTCGGGCGACGTCTGCGGCTTTCGGCTGGAGAACGCCAGCGTCGACATCGAGTGCGTGCTCATCGGCACCGTGAGGCCGGGGGCCACGCCCGGAGGGGCGTCGGGGTCCTCCATGGCGGCCAGCTGGAGCGCCGCTCCGCCAGGCTCGGGCAGGTAGAGGTACGCGGCGCTGCAGCGCAGGACCCGCGCCGCCGCGGTCGCGCCGGCCTGCAGCACCCGCGAAAGGTCGAGGTGCCCCAGCGCCGACTGCCCCAGCTCGAGCAAGAGCGACAGCTCCTCCACCCGGCGCTGGGTCTGCTCGAACAGCGTGGCGGTGAGGAGCGTCACCGCCAGCTGCGCTCCCAAGGTGGAGAGCAGGCGCAGGTCCTCGGTGCCGACCGGGGAATCCCGCACCGCCAGGAGCACTCCGTGCACCGCATCCCCGACCTGGAGGGGCAGGGCGATGGCGTTGTGCCCCTCGGCCGGCGGCAGCGGCATGCCTGCGGGCGCCACCGGGACCACGCCGTGGGGCGGCGTGCTCAGGCGGCGCGAGGACTGGCTGACCGCGCCGTCAGGCCCGACGGTGAACAGCACCGGCTCGCCGGATCGCGCGCTCTCGGCCCAGGGGGTCGGGGCCGCGAGCGGCTCGACCGCGGCCAAGGTGCGCGGGGTGAACCCGCGCTGCGCCGCGATCAAGAGACTCTCGTCCTCGCGCCTGAGCACCGCGGCGCGCGGCAGCGAAGCCTCGTCCGCCAGCTGCTCCAGGGCGGTGTCGAGCGAATCGCCCGAGGCCAGGCTGGCGCTGGCGCGCGCCACCCGGTTGACCGCCAGGAGCTCCCGGTTGGACCGCGCCAGCTCGTCGATGCGGCGCAGGGTCTCCAGCGCGGCGCCGACCTGCTGGCCGAGCAGCCCGAAGGCGCTCGCCACGGTCGAATCCAGGCCGGCCCCGGTGGCGGAGAGCGCGAAGCGTGGCGACCCGTCGACCGGCACCCGGCAGAACATCGCGTTCGCGGGAATGTCGGCGGGGAGCCGGTCGCGTTCCTTCCCCAGGGCCCGGGCGATCGCCGCGGGCAAGTCCTCGATCAGGAGTCCCTGGGCGCTGTCCGGCTGGGACCTGAGCCAATCGAACGCCGAGACCGGCAGCTCTCGCGGCCAGCGCTGCCGCAGTGCCTCGATCCCGGCGTGCGCCTTCCCGCCCACTTCCAGGAGCTCGAACGTCTCGCCCGATACCGCGCTGAAGTTCGCCCAGAGCCCCACCGCCGCGAGCCGCTCGACGACCATGCGGAAGATCCCGTCCTGCGTCGGCTGCCGCTGCGCCGAGACCGCCACGTCCACGAAGGCGCGGATGAGCTGCGAAGTGCGAGCGCGCCCGCGCTCGTCGGTGATGAGCAGGAGAAAGGCGCCGGTCCCCGCCGGCGAGTAGCTGGAGACGCGGACCCGGACCGGGATCGGCGAGCCGTCGCGCCCGAGCAAGGCGTAGTCGTACTCCTCCGGCTCTGGCCGCCCGAGGGCGCGAGCGGTGTGCCGGGCGAGGACCCGGTCGGCGTGCTCGGGAGCGATGAAGGCGTGGAACGGGTCGCGCTCCTCGAGCAGCTCGGCGCGGCTGCGGCCGAGCAAGGCGCAGAACCGGTCGTTGGCGGCGACGATCCGGGCTGCCCGCACCACGAACGCCGGCATCGGGATGTGCGCCAGGAAGGGGGCGGTCGCGTCCTCGGCCGCGATCCGCTCCGCGCTCATCGCTCCCGCTCCTTGCGCAGGACCCGCTTGTCACCCACCCGCAGCGTGACGCGCTCCTTGTCGAACCACTCCGCCAGCGGGATGGTGAACTTGCGGCTCTGGCCGGTCAGCTCCTTGAACCCCTGCGCGTCGATCGACCCGTGCTGCTGGAGGTGCGCGAGCAGCCGGGCGCGCAGGCCGTGCAGCGCCTTGGCCGCGAACCACAGCTCCTCGCTGACCTTCACCGCCCGCCCCTTCGCGGCCAGCGACTTGAGCAGCTGCTGCGTCCTGTGAGGGGTCTCTCCGGCCAGCCCGGGCAGCTCGTCGGCGCGGGGCGGGGCGAGGTCCGCCGACTCGAGCACCGAGGCGAGCTTCTCCTGGGCGTCCGCATCGGGTCCCGTGAGCGGCGCCGCCGCGCTGGCCGGGCGCACGCGCTCGGCGTCCTGGCGCAGCTCTCCCGCCTCCGCCAGCTGCGCGAGCGCCCGGGCGAAGAGCCGCGGCGGGGGAGAGCCGCTCCGCTGGCGCAGCTCTTCCTTGGCGATGCTGGGGTCGAGGGGCGACTCCCGCGCGTGGTCGGCCAGGCGCGTGGCCAGCTTCAGCTCGAGCTTGCGCAACAGGCCCGCGTGCACGTACAGCCGAGCGTCCCGATCGAAGAGCACCGCGCGCCCCAGCTGGGCGAGCCGCTCCAGTGCCCGGTCCGCGGACTTGAACGTGAAAGCGCCACGGGCGGCGAGTCGCGCGGGAGAACACCCGAGGTGGCCGGATTCCAGCACCAGCTCCTCCGCCTGGGCGAGCGGATCGTCGCCCGCCAGCGCCTGCAGGGCCGTCACGTCGGCGTCGCGCCGGCGGCGCCGGCGGGGCGCGACGGACAGGATACGCCCTCCGCCCAGCGTGCTGGCATGCGCGCGCGAAGCGGCGGCGACGCGGCCGGGTGTGGAAGCTTCGGTGGGCTTGCCCAGCTCGCCGCGCAAGAGGAAGCGAAGCCCGGCCAGGGCCGCCACGGGTGTCCCCAGCCGCAGCTGGGCGAGCGCGCGCTCGCCGGGGAGGAGCTCCGCGCGATCGACCAGCGCGACCACCGCCTGCGCCTGCGCGGTGCCGATGTGCGCGAGCAGCCGCGCGCGGTCCTTCAGCGGCCGGGCCGCCCAAGGGAGCAGCTCCAGCTCCACGTCCAGCACGTGCGCGGGCCCGGTGGCTTCCAGCGTGCCCGCGGTGACCAGCGCCGATCCGCGCGGCGCCTCCGCCACCTCGATGCCGGCCAGGTTGGCCGCCGTCCGCTGGCCCGCCTGGGCGCGCTGCACGGGCTGCCCGTGGACCTGCACGCCCCGGACGCGCACGCTGCGCGCCTTCGCGCCGGCGCCGACCACGTCGACTTCGTCTCCCGGCTGCAGCGCTCCGGAGAACAAGGTCCCGGTGACCACCGTCCCGAAGCCCTTCACCCCGAAGCCGCGGTCGAGCGGAAGGAACAGCGGTCCCTGGTCGGAGCGCGGCGAGTCGAGCCTGGCGCGCACCGTCCCGGCGATTGCGCGGATCAGCTCCGGCAGGCCCTGGCCGGTTCGCGCCGAGCACTCCACGATCGGCGCGTCCTCCAGGAACGAACCGGAAAACAGCTCCTTCAGCTCGAGCAAGAGCAGCTCCCGATGGTCCGGCCCCAGCCCCGGGAGCAGGTCGGACTTGGTCAGGGCGACGACGCCCGCGCTCACCCCGAGCAGCCGCAGCACGTCCAGGTGCTCCGCCGTCTGGGGCATCGGCCCCTCGTCGGCGGCCACGCACAACACCGCGACGTCGACCCCGAACGCCGCGCCCACCATCGCCCGCAGGAATCGCTCGTGGCCGGGGACGTCCACCACGCCCGCCGTGCCGATGCCGGGCAGCTCCAGGTGCGCGTAGCCCGCCTCCAGCGTGATGCCGCGCCGCTTCTCCTCGGGCAGACGGTCGGTGTCGATCCCCGTCAGGGCCTTCACCAGCGCCGTCTTGCCGTGGTCGACGTGCCCGGCGGTCCCGATCACCACTCGCAGCGGGCCGGTCATTCGTCCACCCAGCCGACGCCCGGCGCCAGCCTGCTGCGATCGAGGCGCGGCTCGCCGTGCAGGATCGCCACCGGAGCCGCGCAATACAGGGAAGAAAAGAGCCCTGCCGGCCGGTGGTTTCCACTGCGCTTGAGGCCGCCGAAGGGCAGTCGCCCGCTGGCGCCCACCGTCGGCGCGTTCCAGTTGACCACGCCGCACTCGAGGCGGGCCAGGCACCGCTCGAACGCCTCGCGGCTCCCGGTGTGGACGCTGGCGGCCAGGCCGTAGTCCGTTGCGTTGGCGATGTCGACCGCTTCCTCGGCGGAAGCGGCGTGGTAGACGGCCAGGTCCGGGCCGAACAGCTCCTCCCGCTCGTAAGCGGAGCCGGTGCGCGCGCGCACCCGGTGGACGCCCGGCGTCGCGTACGACCCGCGCAGCCCGCCGGGCGAGAGGGGCCGCGGCTCGAGCACCGTCTCGGGCGCCTTGCTCGAGCGGGCCAGGAACTTCGCCAGGGCGGGGTCGGATGCGAGCGGGCCCATGAACACGCCGTCCCGCAGCGGGTGGCCGATGGAGAGCCGCCGCGCGGCCGCCGCGATGCGGGCGGCGAGCGCGTCCGCACGTTCCGGGGGGCCTTCGACGATCAGCCGGCTGGCGGCCGTGCACCGCTGCCCGGCGGAAACGAACGCCGAGAAGAGCGCGTCATACACGGCCTTGTCCAGGTCCGCGTCGCTCAGCACCAGGGCGGCGTTCTTTCCGCCCATCTCCAGCGCGAGCAGCTTGGACTGCCCCAGGCAGGCGCGCTGGATGGCCAGGCCGACCGCCCAGCTTCCGGTGAACAGCACACCGTCGACGCCAGCATGCGCCGCCAGCGCCGCGCCGACCGGGCCCGGGCCCTGGACCAGGTTGAACACCCCGGCCGGAACGCCCGCCTCGGCCAGGCACCGCGCGTACAGCTCCGCGGCGTGCGGAGCGATCTCGCTGGGCTTCAGGACGACCGCGTTGCCGCAGGCCAGGGCCGGCAGCACGTGCCCGTTGGGGAGGTGCACCGGGAAGTTGAACGGCCCGAGCACCGCCAGGACGCCCAGCGCCCGGAACCGGCATTCCGCGCCGGCCTGGCCGGGCGCCGGGAACGCGGCCACCAGACGCAGCCCGTCCTCCACCGTGATCGCCGCCTTGGCCACGCAGGCCTGCACCTCGGCGCGCGATTCCCACAAGGGCTTTCCCACGTCGAGCGCGATGGCGCGCGCCAGCTCCTCCTCGTGCGCCCGCAGCACTTCCCCGATGCGGCGGACCAGGGCAGACCTCTCGGCGAGAGGCCGGGCGCTCCACGCAGGCTGCGCCGCGCGCGCCGCCTCCACCGCGCGGTCGACCTGGGAGGCGGACCAGCCGTGACGCCCGAGCAGGACGGTCGCGTCGGCCGGCGAGCGGTCCTCGATGATGCCTTCCGGGCGCTGGGGCTCGGCGAAGGTTCCAGCTACGAAGTCCACGGCAGGCGAATAACACTGCCTTGCCCCCCCTGGCCACGCGGAAAGGCGTCGAGGCCGGTGCGTGCAACCGCCAATGCTCCATTCACTTGACCGTGGTCTGTTGGGGGGTCGAGGGGGGAGCTCAAGGGCGCCACCTTCACCCTCCGCCTCCCCGCCCACTTCGCCACCCAACCCCTCCAACGCGCCAGCTGATCCAGTCCGCGATGCCGCCTCATACGTTTCACGCAGAGGGCGCGGAGGAGGGGGAGGGCGCGGAGGAGCCTGGCTTTTTGAAAGACGAGTTCCTCTGCGCTCTCCCTTTCCTCAGCGCCCTCTGCGTGAAACGTTCTTGGGGTCAGTCGAAGGGGATGGTGTGGAGGCGGTCGCCGGGGCGGGAGCGCAGGGATTCGCGGGCGGAGGGAGGGAGACGGACTTCGGAGTCGCGGAAGCTGCACAGGGCGCGGACCGCGCGGAAGCGGTTGCGCCCCTGCTGGCGCTCCGTGGCGATCAGGCGCGGCTCGACCTCGCCCGGGGCCGCCTCGGCGTCGGCGGGGAGGTCGTCGCCGGCGAGGCGGGCTCGCCGGTACCGGCGGATCGGTTCCACGTCGCGAGTCGCCGCCGAGTAGTGGGGACCGCCGTCGAAGGGATCGATCCGCTCGTCGTAGCGGAAGCCGATCTTGGTGAGCATCTGCCGGGCGCCGGCGGTCTCCGGGCCCACCTCGCCGATCGCGTCCTGGATCTTCTGGGTGAACAGGGTGGCGTAGATCTCGCCGGGCGGGAACAGCTGCTGGATGAACTCCTTGTTCTCCCGAGAGAGCCGATCCGCCTCCTGGTAGGAGAGGCCGGTGAACTTGCGCCCCAGCGCTTCCCAGAGCGGGCTGCGCCGTTCCTCCTCCAGCTTGGGGAGCAGCTCCACCAGCACCCGGTCGCGGAAGCGGGACGGGTGCATCGCGATGTAGAGGAACCGGACGTAGCTGAGTTGCTTGCCGGGCTTCTCCGGTCCGCCCCGGTGGCCGGAGTCCACCACCAGGCCGCCGATCTCGGTGGGCCCGTCGAAGTTGTAGCCGATGGAGAGCACGCGGTGCCGGAAGTGCCGGTCCACGCTGGCGCTGTAGTGCTCCTTCTCGTAGACGTCGAAGAAGATGTGCGGCGCGTCGCGGGTGCCGTGCTGCGCGATGACCAGCGACGCGCCCAGCACCCGCTCCGAGCGCGGCTCCTCCAGCACGAACAGGTACTCGCGCTGGAAGGGGTTCTTCACCCGCCCGTCGAACGAGCGCGCCGACCAGTCGATGATGCGGAGAAGCTCCCGCTCGTCGTCGGGCAGGTTGACCGTGTTCAGCTCGCGGGCCAGCCTCTGCACAGCCGGCAGGTCGCTCCTCTGGACGTCGCGGATCACGTACATGCCCTTCCCGATCCCTCCGGCTTCAAGCGCCTCGCGCCGTCCTACCCGCAGAGCTCGAGGAGGACCTGCTCGTATACCTCGATTGCCCGCTCGAGTTGCGCGATCTCGATGCGCTCGTTCGGGGTGTGCGCGTTGCCCGTCGAGCGGCCGGGGCCGATCACCACCGCCTGGCATCCCCTGCGCGCGAACACGCCCGCTTCGGTGCTGGTCGGCTTGGCGCGCGGCGCGGGATCGAGCCCCGACCGCGAAAGGACGCGCCCGAGCGAGGCGACCAGCTCCGCGCCAGTATCCAGCGACATGCCAGCCGCGTTCCGGGTAACCTCCACGCGCAGGGACAGCTCGCCTCCGCCCAGGCTCCGCACCCAGTCCTGCGCCTTGCCTTCGAATCCCCGGAGGAACGCGTCGGGGTCGTGCTCCGGCAACAGGCGCGCGTCGAGCGTGGCATGGACCGCCCCGTGCCCGTACACCTCGGCGCCGGAGGCTTCGCCCTCCGATTCGAGCACGTTCAGCCCGCCCACGCCCCCGGGCGGATCGAAGCGCGGGTCCTCCCGCGGAGCCAGCTCGCGGAGCGGACCGAGCCACAGGTCCTCCAGCGCGCCGGCCGTCATCGCCGCGCGCCACAGGTTCGGGCGGGGCGTGGATGCCGGGAGGAACCGCACCTCGTCCGGGGGCGGAGCGCCCGAGTCGCGCGGCGCGGGCACCTCCAGCACGCAGCTCGCGGGGACCACGTTGGCGGAGGTGCCCCCCGCGGCGGAGAGGAGCGGCGTTCCCGCCGCGCGCGCCCAGGCCAGTGCGCGGCGGATGGCGTTTTCGCCCAGCTGCGGCGTCGAGCTGTGCGCGGCCTTCCCCGCGAAGATGAGCCGCTCCACTCCGGGCCCGGCGCTGGAGACCACGCGCGCCTTCGAGTCGGTCAAGGTGCAGCGGACGACGGCGTACCCCTTGTGCGCGGTGATCAGCTTCAGCTCGCTGGGCTCTCCGCAGAGCACGAACCGCGGCTGGATCCGCTCGAACGGCGCGCTCCCCGCGAACCTTCGCGCGCCGCGCAGACCCACCTCCTCGCCGCAGGTGCCGAGCAGCCAGAACGGCCGGGCGAGCTTCTTGCCGCGCAGCCGCCGGGCCGCTTCGATCTTGCAGAGCGCGTCGAGCTTCACGTCGGCGCAGCCCAGGCCGAAGAGCGTCCCCTCCCGAGCGGTCAGCGCCCAGGGATCGCCGCCCGTCTGGGTCCAGCGCTCGGGCGGGCCGGCGGGCACGGTGTCCAGATGGGTGACCAGCAGCGTTCCGCCGGCGGCTGCCCCGCCCGGTGCGCCCGCGCCGCCGGTTCCGCCGGGACCGGCGAGGACGTTGACCTCTCCCGGCTCGTCCTCCTGCCGCTGCACCGTGAGGCCGGCCGCCTCGTACAGCGGGGCGAGCAGCCCGGCTGCCGCCCCCGTCCCCCGCCCCGGCGAGGTGTCGGTCCGGACCAGGGCGCGCGCCGTTTCGAGGAACCCCGGTGGGAGCGGCATCGGAGAGGCGGTTCCTGTCACGCAAGCGGCTTGCGGTCAAATGGGACCAGCGGGGCTCGCGCCAATCCTTGCCACGCGCTAGGTTGCCGGGCGCCCCGAACGGGCAAGGAGACCGACAATGGAACAGAAGCCGACGCCGTTCCTCAGCGACATCCAGGAGATCCGGCGCCGCGCGCGCGAGCACGTGGAGAAGGGCGCGGTCACGCCGGACTACAAGGCCGACCTGACCACGGCCCTGAAGCTGCTCAACGAGGCGCTCGCCACCGAGATCGTCTGCGTCCTCAGATACCGGCGCCACTACTTCATGGCCACGGGGATCCATCGCGAAGGCGTCGCTGGCCAGTTCAAGGAGCACTCGGACGAGGAACAGGGGCACGCCGATCAGATCGCCGAGCGTATCCGCCAGCTCGGCGGCGCGCCGGACTTCGACCCGCAAGGGCTCCTCACCCGCAGCCACGCGCAGTACGCCGAGGGGGAGTCGCTGGTCGACATGATCAAGGAGGACCTGATCGCCGAGCGCATCGCCATCGAGTCCTACACGGAGATGGTCCGCTGGTTCGGAGACAACGATCCGACCACGCGCCGCATGATGGAGGAGATCCTCGCCAAGGAGGAAGAGCACGCCGACGACATGGCGACGCTGCTCGAGACGCTCGATCCCCGCGAGCCTCCCGGGAGCGCAAAAGGCGAGTTCCATTGATGTAGGCTCGCCCGCATGCGGGCGGTCGTCCAGCGGGTGAGCGAGGCCAGCGTGACGGTGGACGGCAAGGTCGCCGGCCAGATCGGCCCGGGACTGTGCGTCCTGGTCGGGGTCGCCCTGGGCGATACCGTGCAGGACGCGGAGTGGCTCTCCACCAAGGCGGTCGAGCTGCGCATCTTCGAGGACGAGGGCGGCAAGATGAACCGCTCGTTGCTCGACACCGGAGGCGCGCTCCTGGCCGTCTCCCAGTTCACGCTGCTGGGAGATGCGCAGAAAGGGCGTCGCCCGGCGTTCACCGCGGCGGCGCCTCCCGGGGAAGCGGAGCCGCTCTACCAGAAATTCTGCGCACTCTGCCGCGAGCGGGGCGTCCGCGTGGCGGAAGGCGTGTTCCGCGCCACCATGCAGGTGCGGATCGTCAACGAAGGACCGGTCACGCTGCTGCTCGACAGCCGTAAAGACGCGAAACCGGTGGCGCCGGAGGGTCCGCGCCGTGAAAAACGCAGCGCCGCCGAATCCGGCGGCGACTGAGGTCAGCGATGGACGACTGCATTTTCTGCAAGATCGCGCAAGGCAAGGTGCCGGCGAAGCGATTGGCCGAGGACGCGGAGCTGCTCGCGTTCCCCGACATCGAGCCCCAGGCCCCGGTGCACGTGCTGGTCATCCCCAAGCAGCACTTGCCCTCGCTCCTCGACGTGAAGGACTGGTCCCTGGTGGGGCGGATGCACGCGTTCGCCCTGCGGGTGGCCCGCGACCAGGGGATCGCCGACACCGGGTTCCGGGTGCTGATCAACAGCGGGGCCGACGGCGTCCAGACGGTCGGTCACGTGCACCTGCACCTGTTGGGCGGCCGGACCATGCGATGGCCGCCCGGGTAGGCCGGCGTGGTTGACCGGACGGGATGTTTCCTCTAGGTAGCCAGCCACATTCTCATGCCTCACGACACCGCGCACGACGCCAAGGCCGGGCCGCCCCCCGTCGAGCGCAAGCTCCCACCCGAGATCGCCGACGAGCGGCTCGACCCGGACGCGGTCAAGGTGGTCCGTCGGCTGCGGCGGGCGGGATTCACCGCGTACCTGGTGGGCGGGTGCGTCCGCGATCTGCTCCTGGGGATGCACCCGAAGGACTTCGACGTCGCCACCAGCGCGCATCCCAACCAGGTGAAGGAGACGTTCCGCAACTCGCGGTTGATCGGGCGCCGCTTCCGGTTGGCCCACGTCTACTTCCGCGGCGGGAAGATCATCGAAGTCTCCACCTTCCGCAAAAGCCCGCTGGACGAGCTGGCCGACCTGCCGCAGGACCTGCTCATCCGTCACGACAACGTGTTCGGGTCCGCCGAGGAGGACGCGCGCCGGCGGGACTTCACCATCAACGGCCTGTTCTACGACGTGGACGAGGGCCGCGTGGTCGACCACGTCGGAGGCAAGGCGGACCTCGCCCAGCGCCTGGTGCACACCATCGGAAACCCGGACGTGCGGATGCGCGAGGATCCCATCCGGATCCTGCGTGCCATCCGCTTCGCGGCCAAGTGCGGGCTCCGCATCGAGCCGGAGACCCTGGCGGCGATGAGGAAGCACGTAGCGGAGATCTCCCGCTGCGCCCCGCCGCGCGTCCTGGAGGAAGTCTTGAAGCTCTTGCGCAGCGGCGCCTCCCGGCGCTCCCTGGAGCTGATGCGCGACGTCGGGGCGCTGCGCGTGCTCTTGCCGCCCGTCGCCGAACACCTGGAGCGGCGCGGAGCGGAGGAGGCCGCGAGGCACTTGCGCGCGCTGGACGCGCTCGATGCCCACGTGCGGGTGGGCGAGGTCCCTTCCGACGCCGTGCTGCTCGCCACGCTCCTGGCGCCGCTGCCCCGGGGAAAGGGACCCCGCGGACCCATCCCGCGGCCGGGCCGCCGACCGGAGCCCGCTGAGCAGGCGCCCGCGGCCGGCGAGGCCGTGGCGGAGGCGCCCGAGCCGCCAGCGGAAGAGTCGGACGAGTTGGACGAGGAGCTGTCCGAGCTCTCCCGGGAGTTGGATGAGGCCGGAGAGGCGGATCCGGCGCATGCGCCGCTCCCCGAAGGCGCCCTGCGGGTAGAGGAGGCGCACGACGACCGCATCGAGGCCACCGTGCCGCCGGCCTTCTCGAGCTCCGGCGCGCCGCCCGAGCCCTGGTCGTTGCCGCAAGGCGCGGTCGCGCCGGAGATCGTGCTGGCGGAGATGGTGCGGACCGCCCGCCTGCCGCGCCGGATTGCGGAGCGCGCCCGCCTGATCCTGGCGGCGCAGCCGCTGCTCTCGGGCGAGCGCAAGAAGCGCCGTTTCTCGGCGCCAGCGTTCGCCCGGCAGAGCATCTTCCCCGAGGCGCTGGCGGTGTTCGAGCTGTCGGTCGCGGCCACCGGCCGCGGCGCCGATCAGCTGCAGAAGTGGCAGGCCACCTTCGCCGGGCAGGACTTCTCCCAACTCGAGCCCGAGTCCGATCGCCGCCGCCCGGCCCGCGCCCCCTCCGCAGGCCCGCCTCGCCGCCGCCGCCGCCGAAGCGGCCGCCCCCGCCGCCCCTCCAAACCCCACCCTTGACCCTGAGTGTCCTTAGAACGTTTCACGCAGAGGTCGCGGAGGAAAGGGAGAGCGCAGAGGAACACGTTTCTTTGAACCGAAATCTCCTCCGCGACCTCCCTTTTCCTCCGCGACCTCCGCGTGAAATGCAGTTGGTACTTACTGTGGCGGAGTAGGGGTCGGGGTGGTGCCGGGGGAGGGAGGGGTGGCGCCGGGAGGGGTGGGTTCGGTCCCCTGGGTGGCGGAGGCGAGCTTCTCGGTCATCATGCCGATCGTCCAGCCCGGGGAGCTGTCGCGGATGGTGTCCAGGCCCTTCATGGCGCGCGAGTACTTCGCCTTGTCGTCCGCGTCGAAGAAGATCACAGGGGGACCTTGGGTGGCCTCCTTCGACTTGGCCGCGCGGTACCAGACCTTGAGGCGGTCCAGCGCGTTTTCGTCCGTGAGCGTCTCGGAGTTGACGTGGAATACGCCCTGCTCGTCCACCTTGAAGAGGATCTGCAACAGGTCCGGAGCAGGCGGCTCGATCGGCTGGGTCTGGTCCTGCTCCTCCGGCACGCGGACCGCGATCTCCTTCTCCATCAGCGGCGTGAGCACCATGAAGATGATGAGCAGCACCAGCACTACGTCGACCAGCGGCGTGATGTTGATGTCCGAGCGCGGACCCTTCTTGGCGCCGACGTCCATTCCCATGCGTTACTTCCCCTTCAACTCTTCGGCGGCCAGCTGGACGCCCTTCAGCTTGGCCTTCGAGGCCCGCTCGATCACCGGCCGGACGGCGCCGTACTCGGTGTTCACGTCGGCCTTGATCATGACCCGCTTGCCCTCGGCCACCGCTGCCCTCATCGCGTCGACCAGCTCCTCCGGCGTGGCGGGCTTCTTGTCACTCTCGATGTAGGTCTTCCCGTCCGCGGTGACGCTGACGAAGAGCGGCTCCGGTCCCTGCGCCTTGTTCTGGACCGCGTTCCGGGCCTTGGGCAGCTCGACGCTCTTCCCCCGCTGGAGCATGGGCGTGACCACCATGAAGATGATCAGGAGCACCAGCACGACGTCGACCAGCGGAGTGATGTTGATGTCGGAGCGGACGCCTGACTTCGCTCCGATGTCCATCGCCATGGGCCGCTCCTCAGGCCTTGGGCGGCGGAGGCCGCGCGGCGGCGGTGGCGGTGGCGGCGGCGGCGGGCTGCTTGTTCGCGCCCGGGTTCGTCAGCGGCTCGTCGAACCGGCCTTCCTTGAGGAAGAAGTCGACCAGCTCGTTGGAGGCGTCGGCGATGTCCACCGTCATCTCCTCCACCCGGTTCGTCAGGTAGTTGAACATCATCAGCGCGGGGATGGCGACGAGCAGGCCGAACGCCGTGGTCACCAGCGCCTCGGAGATGCCGGCCGACACCGAGGCGAGGCCGCCGGAGCCGGAGGTCGCCATCAGCTGGAAGGCGGTGATGATGCCGAGCACCGTGCCCAGAAGCCCCACGAAGGGAGCGGACGAGGCGACGGTCGCCAGCCCGGACAGGCCGCGGCGCAAGTCGGCCGTGACTCGCAAGGTGGCTCGTTCGATGGATCGGTTGATGGCCTCGACCAGGTCGAATTCGCCTACGTCGTGCGGCCCCTTGTGCGCGAGGGCCTCGCGTCCGCGGTTGTACTCGGCGATCCCGCTGCCCAGCACCCGGGGGATGTGGCCGTACTTGAGCGTGTTGGCCACGCTGGCCGCCTCGACCAGCTGATGGCCGGGGAGCAGGTCGCGCAGCTTCTCCGCGTACCGGCGGCTCTGCTCCTTGGCGCGGGCGAACGAGAAGAGCCGCTCGGCCATCACGCTCAGCGAATAGATGGACATGATCCCGAGGACGATCACGACCAGGCGGGCGGGAATGCCCATGGACTTCCACATCCCGAGGATACTGAAATCTGCGCCACCCATAATGGAAACTTCCTCCTGAAACCCGTTGCTGCTGCTTCGAAGCGCGGTCCCGCCCGAAGCGAAAAGGCGGCGGAGACTACACACGCCCATATTGGCTGTCAACGTGGTTGATCGTCCTCCCTTGGCCCGGTGCGGCGAACAGATCGCAACAATTGCGTCGTTTCACCGCAGCCCATCCAGGGCCGAGGCCAGATCTTCCGGCAACGGGCTGTCGAATCGCGGCCGCCCGCCGCCGGGATGCGCGAAGGCGAGCCGCGCGGCGTGCAGGAAATGGCGGGAGAGGCCAGGCAGCGAGGGCCCTCCGTAGAGAGCGTCGCCGGCGAGCGGATGCCCGATGAACGCCAGGTGGGCCCGGATCTGGTGGAGCACCCCGGTGGCGATCTCCACCTCCAACAGGGTGAAGCCGCCCCGGCGGACGACCGGCGTGAAGCGCGTAGCCGCCCGCCGCGCCCCGTGGGCGTCCGCCCAGTCCGGATCGCTCGCCGCCCGCACCTTCCGCGAATCGTGGGGATCGTGCGCGAGCGGCACGTCGATCTCTCCCCCAGCGTGCAGCTCGCCGGCGACCAGCGCCAGGTAGCCCTTCTCGACGGTGCGCCCGGCGAACTGCGCCCGCAGAAGCGCGTGCGCCGCGTCCGTCCGGGCAGCCAGGAGCAAGCCCGAAGTGTCGGTGTCGAGGCGGTGCACCAAGCCTCCCTCTCGCGGGGAGGGCCCCACGGCGGCGAGCTCCGGGAAACGGCCGACGAGCGCGTTGGCCGCGGTTCCAGTCTCGCCGGGTTTGAGCGGGTGCGACGGCATGCCGGCCGGCTTGTCCGCCACCACCAGGTGCGAGTCCGCGTGCACGATGCGCAGCGGCAGCTCGGGCTGGGGCGCCGGCGCGTCCGGCGGCGGCCTGCGTACCGAAACGCGCGCTCCGGGCCCCACCTGCGCGCCTTTCCGGGCCCGCCGCCCGTCGACGCGCACCCGATCCTCGGCGATCCACTCCATCGCGCGCCCGCGGCTCACCCCGAAGAGGCGCGCCAGCGCGCGGTCGAGCCGATCGGGCGGGCCGCCGCCGGGAACCGTCCGCTCGTCCACTTCCTCGCTCACGCCTTGGCCAGAGCGGAGCGGACGTGCTGCCCGGCCCAGGAGCTGATCGCGTAGATCGACTCCATCGGGTTCACGCCCAGGCCGGTGGGAAAGACGCTGCCGTCGGCGACCCACAAGTTCTCGACGAGGTGGTGGCGCAGCTCGGGGTTCACCACCGACTGGGCTGGGTCGCTGCCCATCCTGCAGCCCCCCATCTGGTGCGCGGTGAACACTCCGCAGCGGTTCGGTCCAAGCGGAGCGGCCTCCAGCTCCGCGAGGTCCTTCTCCGAGCTGATCGTCACCGGCGGGAGGTGCAGGCTGGACAGCCGCAGGGCACCGTTGGCGAGGTGCGCCTGGGCGAGCGCCTTCATCGAGGCCCGGAAGCACTCGAACTGCCGGGGGCCCTGCGGGTAATCGAGCCGCGGAGCGCCGTCGGGGCGCAGCGTGACCGTGCCGCCTTCCTCGCCCTCGCCGAACCCGTCGATCATCAGGGCGATGCTCACCGAGAGGTGCGGCAACAGGCCCATCTGCCCGGTCACCGGGGCGCCGAATCCGGGCAACGCGATGCCGGCCAGCAACGGGTGCACCGGGGCCGCCTCCAGGAAGAAGCCGGCGTCCTTCCCCCGGTGCGCGAAATGGTGCGAGGCGACGCTCTGCGGCGCCCCATAGAAGCCCTCGACCGGCTCGCGGTACATCGCCACCATGGCGACCGTCGGGTGCAGCCAGGTCTTCTTGCCGACCGGCCCCTTGGCGAGGCCCGATCGCAAGAGAAGTGCCGGCGAGTTGAGCGCCCCCGCGCTGACCACCACGACGCGAGGCTCGACCCGGATGGACCGGCCGGTCTGTTCCTGGGTGGCCGGATGCAGGATCTCTCCGATCACGGCGCGGGCGCGCTTGCCGCTCCACTCGATGCGGCGCACCCGGCAGTTCGCGTAGACGGTGGCGCCGCGCGACACCGCGTCGGGCAGGTAGGTGAGCGCGGCGCTCTGCTTGGCATCCACGGGACAGCCCATCCCGCAGTAGCCGGTGCGCAGGCACCCGCGCACGTTGCGGCTGGTCGTGTCCACCGCCCAGCCCAGCTTCCTGCAGCCCTCGTAGAGCGCGCGGTTGTTGGCGTTGACGTCTTCGAGATCGACCTTGGAGATCCCCAGCCGCTTCTCGATCTCCTCGAAGTGGGGCCGCAGCGCCGCGGGCGTCAGCGCCGCGCCTTCCTTCTCCCGCCAGTAGTCGACGACGTCGTCGGGCGTGCGGAAGCTGGTCGTCCAGTTGACCACCGTGCCGCCGCCGACGGCGCGTCCCTGGAGGACGGCGATGGAGAGATCGGCGGTCGCCCGGTTCCCGCGGTCCTGGTAGAGCCGCGGATAGGCGGTCGCCTCCTGCATGTCGAACTCGTCCTTCTGGTGGTGGCCGCCTTCCTCGAGCACCACCACCTGGGCCCCGGCCTCGGCCAGGCGCGAGGCCATGATCGCGCCGCCCGGCCCGCTCCCCACGATGCAGACGTCGGGGTCGAGCAGGAGGTCCTTGGCGACCTGGTCGCCGCGCACGATTCCGCTCACGGCCGGCCCCTCGAGGCGTTCACCGTGCGGACCAGCTCGTCGGGCGGTCCGGGATACCCGACCGAGGCGTAGGTCGCAGGCGCGCCGTAGTAGACCGCCGCGGAGAGGCGCTTGAGGGCCTGGAACCCGGTGCGCCGCACCGCCATGCGCGAGGTGGCCCAGCGCTCGAGGTGGGCATCCTGCTCGGCGGCGCTCATCCGGGTGAACGGACGCGGTGGTCCGCCGGTCGCGAAGCTGAACAGCGCGTTGTCGAACAAGGCCAGCAGCTGCTTCAGGTCCTTCGCGCTCGCTGCGTCGAGCGGCGCCAGGAAGGCGTCCGCCTTCCCCGCCACGTCCAGATCCGCGGGAGCCGGCGCGGCGGGCCGCGCCCTCAGGACGGCCGCCAGATCCGCTGGAACGTCGGCGGGACCGCGGGCGAGGACCCGCTCCGCCACCGCCGCGAAGACGGAGTACTCGGCCGGAGTGAAGAACCGCAGCGGCTGCTTCGCCGGGCGCAGCCGCGTCTTGCGGAGCGCCAGCGGGACCGCTCCGGCGGCCGCGAGCAGCGCCGCTCCGGCCACCGTCTTCTTCAAGAACCCGCGCCGCGTCTCCATCGCGGCTCACATTCTACTACCCGAAAAACACCTCTGCGACGGCGTAGAGGGTGGGGTCGACCGTCTTGAGCTGGGCGGTCGCCTCCTGCAGCGGGACGCTGACGATCTGGTTCCCGCGCAGGGCGGCCATCTTGCCGAACTCCCCGCGCGCGACCATGTCCGCCGCGTGCACGCCGAAGCGGGTGGCCAGGACGCGGTCGAAGGCGCTCGGAGTGCCTCCGCGCTGGACGTGTCCCAGGACGGTGACGCGCGTCTCGTACCCGGTGCGCTGCTCGATCATGTCGGCGATCTGCTGGCCGATGCCGCCCAGGCGCACGTGCCCGAACTCGTCGAGCTTCTCGTTCACCGTGCTCTCCTTCTGCGCCAGCTTGGCGCCCTCGGCGACCACCACGATCGAGAAGTTCTTCCCCTGCGTCCGGTGCCGGTTGCGGATGTGATCGCAGACCTTCTCGATGTCGATGGGCCGCTCTGGGATGAGGATCACGTCGGCGCCGCCGGCCATGCCGGCATGGGTCGCTATCCAACCCGCGTGCCGGCCCATCACTTCGCAGACGATCACCCGCTTGTGCGCCTCGGCGGTCGAGTGCAGGCGGTCGATGGCCTCGGTGGCGATGCCCACCGCGGTGTCGAAGCCGAACGTCAGGTCGGTGCCGGAGAGATCGTTGTCGATCGTCTTGGGCACCCCGACCACCTTCACGCCCATGGAGGAGAACTTGGTTGCGACGCCCAGGGTGTCCTCGCCGCCGATGGCGACCACCGCGCCCACGTTCAAGGCCCGCAGGTTCTTGAGCACCATCTCCGGACCGTTGGCGGGCTTCTTGAACGGGTTGGTCCGCGAAGTGCCCAGGATGGTGCCGCCCAGGTGGAGGATGCCGCTGGTCGCCTCGCGGGTGAGCCGATCGTGCAGCGGCGGATCGAGCAGCCCGCGCCAGCCCTCGCGGATCCCCATCACTTCCAGCCCGTGCTGCTCGCCCCGCCGGACCACCGCGCGGATCACCGCATTGAGGCCCGGGCAATCTCCCCCGCCCGTCAAGACCGCGATCTTCATCAACGCTCCTCCTGGATGCCGAAGACGCTCCATCCATCGCGCCGATTCCCGCGCCCCGCAAGAACCTCACGCGCTCCCAGGTCCGCCCTTTTCGTCGGCCGCCGCCCGCCGGCCTTCAAGAATGGAGCTTGCGCCGAGTCACCATCATCAGGGGGCCCAGGAAGAGGTGCTTTTCCGTGTAGGTCTGGCGGGCGCTGCTGCGCCCGGTCGGCCGCTCGAGCCACTGGCGCGCGATCACTTCGCCGTGGTGCGCCAGGCCGCCGATCAGCGTGGCGTCGCCGCCCGCCAGGTAGCGCTTGAGCAGCGGCCGGAGCAGCTCCTCGAACCGCTCCTGGCCGAGGTGCGAGTGGCGGCGCTCGGGATCGAGCCTTCCGTCGAAACGCGGGCTGATGTGCAAGAGCTCGTGGAGCAGGGTCGCGACGCGCTGCTCCGGCGTCGAGGCGCGGAAGAACTTCGGCCGCAGCGTGACGCAGTAGAGCGCCCGACGCCCCTTCAAGAAGACGCCGGCGCGGCCCTTGCCCCCGAACGGGCGGATGGTCGCGCGGGATCCTCGCCGCGCCTCCCCCGCGACGAAGAGGATCCGGGAGGCGCGGATGTGCGACAGCTCCGGCAGGGTCCGCACCATGTCCGCCACCACGCGGCGGCAGAGGAGGGTGGCGTTGGGACGCTCGGCGCGGCGCGCGCGCACCTTCGCGATGGCCACCCGTGCGCCTCCCGCTCACCTCTTCCTTCATCGTAGCACGCGCGAAGGTGTCCACCTCTCCCGCGCGTTCGCTAGATTCGCAGGATGCCTCCCGAGGGCAGGCAGTACTGGATCAAGACCGAGCAGGGGCGCGTCTGGGGGCCGTACCCGATCGGCGCGCTGGAGAGGCTGCGCGGGCAGCTCACGGAGAAGGCGCAAGCCTCGATCGACGGCCAGCAGTTCCACTCGGGGATGGACTTTCCCGAGCTTCGCTCGCTGCTCACCTCGCGCAGCGTTGCCCCCGCGGCGCCGGCCATCACGACCCCGCGCGGGTCCACCCCCGTGGCGCCGGCCATCACGACCCCGCGCGGGTCCACCCCCGTGGCGCCATCCAGCCCGCCGCCGCCGAAGGCGAAACCCACTCCACCGCCGAGGGGGAACCCCACGCCCGCTGGAGGCATGTACATCGGGCCGGCGCTGCGCGCGATGATCGAGGGAACCGGCAAGATCAAGCGGCCGGAGGAGCCGGCGGCGGCGCCCCCGCCCGAGAAGCCGGCCCCGCCCGCCCCCAAGCCGTCCGGTCCGCCCGTGATGCGCCCCGCCGCGGTCATGCAGTCCGAGAAGCTGGAGCTGTCCGAGCAGGGCAGCCTGTCGGACATCTCGCCGGTCCGCCTGTACGCGCTGGCGGCGCTGAACTCCGCTTCCGGCTGGCTGGAGCTGCACCTCGAGTCGGGGCGCATGATCACCATCAGCTTCCGCCGGGGCGCCCCCGACCACATCTCGAGCGACGATCCGGATCTGTCGTTGCTGCCGTTCCTGCAGATGCGCAAGGTGATCACCGCCGAGCAGGGGTCGCAGGCCGAGCAGCACGCCACCAAGACCGGCATGGACGTGGTCTCGGCGCTCTTCCAGCTCCAGTTCATCCCGCCGGCGGACGCGCACAAGCTGCTCGGCGAGCACGCCGTGTTCCTGCTCGATCGCGCCATCGAGGTGACCCGGGGAACGTTCTCCTTCGAGAAGGACGCGCCTTCGCCGCCCGGCGCCTTCGCGCTGGGCCACAAGTGGGCGCTCCTCGCCGAGGCGGTGCGCAGGCTGGACCCCGTCCCGCTGCGCGCGCGCCTGGGAAAGCAGCTCGCGCGGCGCGTGCAGCGTTCCGGCGGGTCGAGCATCGGCAAGCTCGAAGAGCTTGCGCTCACCGCCCAGGAGGCGCGGGTGCACGCGTCCATCGACGGGACGCGGGTGGGCGAGGAGCTGGTCGAGCAGCACGGTGGGCCGGTCGCGGTGCGCCTCCTGTACCTGTTGACCGAGCTGAAGCACCTCTCCTTCGGCGAGGCGGAGGAGCCGCGCCCGGCTAGCGCAGCTCCTCCCCCGCCCGCGGCCGCGCCGCCGCCGGCCCCGCCCCCGGCCGCCGCGAGGCCGGCACCGGCTCCGGCCGCCCGCCCGACGCCCCCGCGCGGCACGGCGCCGGCCGCCAGGCCCACTCCGGCCCGCGGATCGGCGCCGGTCGCGAAGCCGCCGCCCGCGCCGCCCAAGCCGGCGGCGCCCTCGCGCACCTACGCCACGCCTCCGCCCGACGAGGCTCCGCAGGCGCAGCTCGCGCGGCTGCGCGGCGTCCTGGCCCGCTTGGAGAAGGGGACCCACTACGAAGCCCTGGGGCTCGACCGCAAGGCGACGGCCGCCGACGTGAAGAGGGCGTTCGTGCTCCTCGCGCGCGACCTGCACCCGGACACGGTGACCGACCCGGCCCAGAGCGAGCTGCGGGGACTCAAGGAAAGCCTCTTCGCCCGGGTGAACGAGGCTGCGCAGGTCCTGGGCGACGATGCCCAGCGCAAGGAGTACGAGGCGGAGCTGACGGGCGACAAGAAGGACGTGGACGTCGGCCGCATCTTCGACGCCGAGGAGAAGTTCCAGAAGGCGGAGATCCTGATCAAAGCGCGCAAGTACAAGGAAGGGCTGGCGCTGCTCGACGAGGCCATCAAGCTGAACGACCAGGAAGCCGAGTTCTACGCCTGGCGCGGGTACGCCCGGTTCTTGCTCGCGAACGACCGCAAGCTGGCCTTCGACGACTGCGCCGCCGAAGTGAAGAAGGCGCTGAAGCTGGTCGAGCGCTGCCTCCCCGCCCACCTCTTCCTCGGCCACATGCACAAGGTGGTCGGCAACCTGAAGGCCGCCACCTCCTCCTTCCAACGCGTCCTCGACCTGGACGAGAAGCACGTCGAGGCCCAACGCGAACTCCGCCTCATGGGCAAGAAACCCTGAGTAGGGCCTAGAGCGTTTCACGCAGAGGGCGCGGAGGAAAGGGAGGGCGCGGAGGAGCTTCGTTTTTAAAAAACGGGGTTCCTCCGCGCTCTCCCTCTCCTCCCCTCCTCCGCGTGAAACGCTTGCAGGCCCTACTGTGGCAATTTGATCTGCGGGTCTTTGGGGTGGCGGCGGTAGAGGAGGAAGGTGCGGCCGAGGACTTGGGCGAGGTGGGAGGAGGTGGCGGAGGAGAGTCGGGTGGCGGCGTCGTGGCGGGGGAGGGGGGAGGATTCGCCGACCTTCACCTTGATCAGTTCGTGCGATTCGAGTTGGGCGTTGGCCTGGGCCACGAGGGAATCGGTCAGGCCTTCGTGGCCGATGTGGAGGACGGGAGCGAGGTGATGACCCAGCGCCCGCAGGTGCCGGCGCTGCTTGCCGGTCAGCTCAGCCAACCCGCGGTCCGGGTTTCCCGAACAGCTCCTGCTGCTCGGGGATGAGGCCCAGCGCCTTCGCCACCGGGGCGAAGCTGCGCCGGTGGATGACGCAGGCGCCCAGTCTCTCCAGCGCCTCCAGATGGTCCGGGGTAGGGTACCCCTTGTGGTGCGCGAATCCGTAACCCGGGTGTTCGCGGTCCAGGTCGCACATCAGACGGTCGCGGTGCACCTTGGCGACGATGCTCGCCGCGCCGATGGTGATGCTCTTCGCGTCGCCCTTGACGATCGGCTGCTGCGGGATGTCCAGGTCGCGCAGCCGCCTCGCGTCGACCAGCAGATGCTCCGGCCGCGGCACGAGCGCGAGCACGGCTCGGCGCAGGGCGAGAAGTCCCGCGTAGTAGATGTTCAGCGTATCGATCTCCGCCACCTCCGCCCGGCCGACTCCCACCGCCACGCAAACGGCGCGGATAGCGGGCTCCAGCGCATCGCGCTCCTCGGGGGTGAGCTGCTTCGAATCGTTCACGCCCTGGATGCGCGTGCCCGGCGGCAGGATCACCGCGGCCGCGATCACCGGGCCGGCCAGGGGCGCCATGCCTACCTCGTCCACCCCGGCGACGAGCGTGAACCCCTGCTCCCAGAGCGGCTGCTCGAAGGCGCACAGCCGCGAGAGCCTGCGGCCTTCCGCCTGGGCCGCGTGGATGCGCTTCAGGATCCGCTCCGCCACCCCGCGCGCTCCCGAGCGCAGGTCCTCGCGCAGGGCGGTCAGCCCGCCTCGGGGAAGCTCCTCGTCGCCGTCGGCGAATCGCCTGCGCAGCTCCTCGACCGGCATCGTGCGCAGATCGTCGAGCCGCGACATCAGGACGCCCTGGGCTGCAGGCTTTCGATCCGCTTCTTGAAGTTCGCCAGCAGGCCGGGCAAGGACTGCTCGGCCAGCAAGCGCTCGACCATCGAAGGCACCAGCGCACCGAGCCTCAGGTCGATCCGGTAGGTGGCCTCGGTGCCCTCCGGGACCTGCCTCAGCTCCCAGGCGCCGTCGTTGCCCTTCATCATCTCGCCGCGCACCATCGTCCAGGCGAGCTGGTCGGGCGGTCGCGCGGTGTGCTTGAGCGTGTAGGTGATGACCTTGGCCTTGATGTCCACCGTGTAGGTGACTTCCTTCACGTTGCCCGCGCCGAACTCCACCTTGACCTTCTTCACCTCGGGCAGGAACTCCGGGTACTTCTCGTAGTCGGTGATCACCGCGAAGACCTTCTCCGGAGTCGCGTTGATCACGATGCTCCGCTCGGCTTTGGCCATTCCGCCGTTCCTCCGCGCCAGTCGTCGCCCTATAAGGCGACGCTGTGCTGTGGAGTCCCCGAGGGGGACCCTTGCTCCATACCACGGTGGAGCAGGAGCAGCAGGGGCGGTTGGAGCAGTCGAGGGAGCAGCGAGAGGACGAGCATCCCGCCGATCACCACGATGGCCAGCGGCTTCTGCGTCTCGCTGCCGATCCCGCGGGAGAGGGCCGCGGGAAGAAGGCCGATGAGCGCCACGGAGGCCGTCATCAGCGCCGGCCGCAGGCCCCGCTCCGCGGCCAGCCGGGCGCCTTCCTCCAGCGGGCGGCCCTCCCGCCACATCTTCTGCGCGTAGGTGACCACGATGATCGCGTCCTGCACGGCGATGCCGAAGATGGAGATGAAGCCCATCGCGGCCGAGATGGACAGGTGGGTGCGGGTGAGGAGCAGCGCGAAGACGCCGCCGGCGCACGCCGCCGGGATGCTGAGCAGCACCAGCAAGGTGTCCTTCACCGTGCCGACCGCGCTGTAGACCAGGAACGCGATCAGGACCAGCGTGAGCGGGATGATGACGCGCAGCCGCTGGGAGGCCTCGCGCAGCTGGTCCGCCTCGCCCGCCCATTCCAGGTGCGTGTCGTAAGGCAGGCGCACCTCCTGCTCGACCCGCGCCTGGGACTCCGCGATGGTCGAGCCCAGGTCGCGCCCGCGCACGCTGAACTTCACCGGAGCGTAGCGGCGCTGGTCCTCGCGGTAGACCAGGGACGGCCCCTCCTGCTCGGAGATCTTCGCCATCTGGCCGAGCGGGACCTGCGCTCCGTCAAGGGTGGGGACCAGGATCTGGCGGATCGCCTGCAAGCTCCTCCGGTACGGCGCGGCCCAGCGCACCACCAGGTCGAAATGCTTCTCGCCCTCGTAGACCTGGGTGACCGCCGTGCCCCCGACGGCCGCCTGCACCAGGTTCATCACGTCGCCCACGTTGAGACCGTACCGGCCCACCGCCTCGCGGTCGGGGACCACGCGGATGTCCGGCTGTCCCAGGGTCCGGAAGACCCCCAGGTCTTCGACCCCGCGGACGCCTTGCAGGACCCGAGCGACCTCGGCCGCCTTCTGCTCGTTGAGGCGCAAGTCGGGTCCGACGACCTTCACGGTGTTCTCGCCCTTCACGCCGCTCATCGCCTCCTCGACGTTGTCGGCGATGGCCTGCGAGAAGTTGAAGTCGACGCCGGGGAAGGCCTCGCGCAGCCTCTGGGACAGCTCGCGCTGCAGCTTGTCCTTCGTCAGCCCGCGCCGCCAGGCCGAAGGCGGCTCGAGCGGGGCGAACAGCTCGATGTTGTTGAACCCGGACACGTCCGTGCCGTCGTCGGGGCGGCCCACCTGGGAGACGGCCGCGCGGATCTCCGGGAATGCCCTCCGCTGCAGGTCGCATCCACCCTCCTGGGGGCAGCCGAGCAGGATGCGGCGCATCCGCCCGACGTATTTCCCGGACTGCTCCAGGCTGATGGAGAGGGGAAGCGTGGCGCGGATCCAGAAGTTCCCCTCCTCGAGCTTGGGCATGAACTCGGTGCCGATGAACCGCAGCAGCGCTCCGGCGAGCACGACCGGCAGAAGGGCGAGCACCAGCGCCGTGGCCGGGCGGCGTAGCGAGAAGGCGAACAGCGGGCGATAGGTGCGATCGAGCCAGCGCAGGAAGGCGTTGTCGTGCGCGTGCTCGGCCTCGTGCGCCCCCTCCGCGGCGTGCGCCTTGGGGTCCACCTCGAGCAGGCGCGCCGCCAGCACCGGGGTGAGCGTCACGCTGAGCAGCACCGCACCGGCGATCGAGAAGGCGTAGGTGTGCGCCATCGGCGAGAAGATGACGCCCGCCACTCCAGTCAGGGTGAAGAGCGGGAAGAAGGCCACGGTGATGATCAAGACCGAGAACAGCATCGGCGGGCCGATCTCCGCGGCCGCCTCGCGCACGCGCTCGCGGACGGTGCCGCGCCCCGCGCCGCCCAGGTGCCGGTAGATGTTCTCGACCATGATCACGGTCGAATCGATGATGATGCCGAAGTCGACCGCGCCCAGGGAGATGAGGTTCGCGGGCGTGCCCGTCGCGATCATCCCGCAGAACGCGGCCAGAAGCGCCAGCGGGATGTTCACCGCCGCCAGCACCGCCGCCCGCGCCTGACCGAGGAAGACCCACAGGACCAGCGTGACCAGGATCATGCCGACGAGCAGGTTCTCGATCACGGTGTGGGTAGTGACGTGGACCAGCTTCTCGCGGTCGTAATAGGTCTCCAGCGTCATCCCCGGCGGGAGCAAGTGGAACTTCCGGATCTGCTCCACCTTCTCGTGCACACCTTGCAGCGTCTTGAGGGAATCGCCGCCGTAGCGCATCAGCACGATCCCCTGCACCACGTCGGGCTCCAGGTCCTTGCCGACGATTCCCAGCCGAGGCGCGGCGCCCTCCTCGACGTCCGCCACGTCCCGCACCCGCACCGGGACGCCTTTCTGCTCGGCGACCACGATCTGCTGCACGTCGCGGAGCGAGCGGATGAGCCCCAGGCCGCGCACGTTGAACGACTGCTCGCCGAGCGTGAGCCGCTGGCCGCCGACGTTCTGGTTCGCGTTGCCGATGGCGTTGGAGAGCTGCTGCAGCGTGAGGCCGTGACCCTTCAGCCGGTAGGGGTCCACGTCGACGTGGATCTGGCGCATCTCGCCGCCGAACCCGACCACGTCGACCACGCCGGGGACCTGGCGGAACTGGCGCTCCAGGATCCAGTCCTGCGCCGTCTTCAGCTCGGAGAGCGAATACCCGGGGCCGCGCACGACATACCGGTAGATCTCGCCGATGGCATTCCACGGCGAGAGCTGCGGCTGGACGCCGCTCGGGAGCGCGATGAACTGCAGCCGGTTGATGACCCGCTGCTGCGCCTCCAGGTAGCTCGGGTTCCAGTTGAAGTAGCACTTCACATCGGAGAGGCCGAACAGCGACTGCGACCGGACGTGCTCGAGGTCGAGCATGCCGGCGAGGCCGTTCTCCAGCGGGATGGTGACGTAGCGCTCGACCTCTTCGGCCGAGAGGCCCTGCGGCTGGGTGATCACCTCGATCATCGGAGCGACCGGGTTGGGGTACGCCTCGACGTCGAGCTGCGTGTAGCAGTAGAGGCCCACGCCCAACAGGCCCAGCGCGAGGGCCAGGACCAGCCCGGGAAAGCGGAGGGCAGCGCCGACCAGGCGGCCCATCAGAGCATCCCGGAAAGGAGCAGCGCGCCTGAGACGACCACCTGCTCGCCGCCCGACAGGCCCGAGAGGACCACCCCGGGGTCGGAGTCGTCCGACTCGACCTGCACCCGCCGCTGCTGGAAGCGGAGCAGCCCGTTCTCGGTCCGGCCGATCTGTACCAGCACCACCGTCTGATCACCGAGGTGGAGGATCGCGCTGCGCGGGATGGCCAGGGCGTTGCGAGGGGGCGTTGAGATGGCCAGCGTGGCGTACATCTCGGGCAACAGCTCGTGGCCGGGATTCGCCAGCGTGGCGCGCACCCGCGCGCCGCGCGTCTGGGGATCGAGCGCGGGCGAGATCCAGTCGACTTGGGCCCGGAAGGTCCGACTGGGATAAGCGATCACCTTGACGGCCACCTCGGCGCCGCGCTGTACCCGCGGGAGGTCCATCTCGAACACGTCGGCGATGGCCCAGACCTGATCGATGTCGCCGATGGTGAACAGCTCCGGTGAGTTGCCGCCCGAGGATTGACCCGCCACCTCCATGCCCGGCGTGACCGTCCGCGCCACCACTTCGCCGTCGATCGGCGACCGCAGCGTGACCGCTTGCGAGACGCCGCCCGCGGCGCCCTGGAACAGCCGCGCGCGCTGCCGGGCGCGGGCCAGCTCGGCGGCGGCCCGGTCCCGCGCGGCCTGGGCGGCCTCCAGGTCGCGTTGCGCGGCGGCGTGGGCCTCGAACAGCTCGCGCTGCCTGCGCAGCTCGCGGTCGGCGGCCATCAGATCCGCTTCCGCCTTGCCCAGGTCGGCGGCCGCCACGCCCACGTCGGGCGACTCGAGGGTCAAGAGGGGCGCGCCCCGCCTGACTCGCGTTCCCAGCTGCCCCTCGATGCGGCTGACGCGCCCGCTGACCGGCGAGAAGACGTGGGCGACGTGCGAGTCGTCGAACGCGATCCGCCCGGGCGCCAAGAGGTCCGAGGCGACGGGCTGCTGCACCACGGTCGCGAGCTGCACCTCGCCCGCCTGCATCTGCTGCGGCGAGAGCCAGGCTTCGCCGGGCGGCGCTCGCGCCTCTGACCGCTCCTCGCGCTTGCACGCGGCGGCGAGCAGCAGGGCGATGACGGCGGCGCGCCTCAAGAGCGCAGCTCCCGGCCGACCGTGGCCTCGAGCTTGAACAGGTTCACCCACAAGTCGTGCAGGTCCTGCAGGTACTCGGCCCGCACCTGGGCAAAGGCGCGCTGCGCGTCGAGCAGCTCGAACAGGCGCGCGGCGCCTTTCTCGTACTGGACGCGGGTCAAGTCGCGGGCGCGCTGGGCCCGCTCGAGCAGCCCTCCGCGCATCCGGTCGACCAGCTTGCGGCTGGCGGCGAGCGCGCCGTAGGCGGTGGCCAGGTCGCTGGCGAGCTGCGCGGCCGCCTTGCCGCGCTGCACCACCTGCGTGCGCAGGTCCGCCTCGGCCCGCTGCACCTCGCCCTGCTGCTGATAGAAGATCGGCACCGGAAGGGAAGCGCCCACCGACACGGTGGGCGGCGTCTGGGCGGTGGCGCCCGTCCCCTGCTGCGCGTACTGCGCGGAGAGCGTCACCTCCGGGATCCGCTGGCGCCGCGCCAGGTCCAGGGCGGCGCGGGCCCGCTCCTCCTGCTTCTCCAGGGCGCGCAGGTCGGGCCGGGATTCCGCCGCGCCCGCGAGCAGGACGCTTGCGTCCGCGGCGGGCAGCGCGAGCCGCGACGCCTGCTCGAGCAGCTCGGGGTCGATGCGGAAATCCGGCAGAGGCCCGCGGACCGCCAGCAGGAACGCGACCCCGGCGCGGGCGGCGCGGTCCGCCTGCTGCGCCAGGTCCACCGCCTGCTCCGCTTCGAGCAAGGCCACTTGCGCGCGGGCCAGCTCCGCCTCGCTGATCGCCCCCACCCGGTAGCGGGTCTGGTCCAGCTGCTCGGTCTGGCGGGCGAAGTCGCGCAGCTCACCGGCGAGATCGAGCTGGGCGCGCTGCAGCGCCGCATCGACTACCGCCTGTTGCAGCGCGAGGCGCAGGGTGCGCTCCGCGTCGTCCCGGGAAAGTCGCGCCGCTTCCACGGCCGCGCGGGCGGCGTCGACCCGCAAGCCCCGCTTTCCCGAGAGCACGTCCGACAGCGCCGCCTGATCGGAGAGCCCGGCGCTCACCGCCAGCGCGGAGCAGCCGGGGCACGTCGTCGAGTCGTACCCGAAGCTGCGCCCCAGGCTGCCGTTCAGGGCAGGATTCGGCACTGCTCCGGCGGCGGCTTGATCTCCGCGCGAGGCGGCCACCTGCGCGTCGGCGAGCAGCAGATCGAAGCTCCGCTCGTGGAAGATCCGCAGCGCCTCCGGCAGAGTGAGCACCGCCGGAAGCGGCGGCTCGGCGGGGATGGCGAGCAGCAGGGCGAGCAGAGGACCGGCCATGGATCGCTTCTAGGCCGGCCCGAGCGACACCGCCCTCCGAAGGAGGTCCCTCCAACCAACGTCACTCGGCCGCGGAACCGATGGGCCGCGGTGCGAGGGCGTAGGGCCAGGTGCGCGGTTGACAGCGGGCCCGGGATGGCCGAATGGCATCCGCGGCATGAGGACGCAGCTGGTCCGCACCGCGGTGCTGGAGATCTACGAACAGGTGCGCCGCGAGGCGGCCCGCGCGGACCAGGCCATGCAGCGGGTGCTCCGGCGGGAGAAGGCGCTGCGCAGCGTGGAGCGCCGGGCGGTGGCGGACGCCGTCTACGGGCTGCTCCGCCTGCAAGGTCGCGTCGATCACCTGCTGGAGCGCGCCCTGGCGACCCGCAAGCTGCGGATGTCCGGGCTGGCCACTCCCACGCAGCACCTGCTGCGCTACGCGGCCTATCTCGTGGTTGGGGAAGGGCAAGGAGCCGAGTCCGCGGCGAACCTCGCCGGGCCCGAGGCGGCGCCGTATCTCTGGGCGCTGCGGCTGGTGGCTCGGCCGGAAGGGCTCGCCGCCCCGGCGGACCCGATGGACGCGCTCGCGGCCGAGACCAGCCTCCCCCGCTGGTTGGCGGCCCTCTGGGCGGAGCAGCTCGGGGCGGACGAGACGCGCTCGCTGGCCGCCGCGCTCAACCAGCGCGCCCCGCTCACCGTTCGCGCGAATCTCTTGAAGGCGACCCGCGACGAGCTGCGCGCGGCCCTGGAGGCGGAGGGCGCGCGGGTCGAGCCCACCCGCTGGTCCCCGTACGCGCTGACGTTCACGGGGCGCACCAACGTGTTCGCCTTGAAGGCCTTCAAGTCCGGGCTGTTCGAGGTGCAAGACGAGGGCAGCCAGCTGATCGCACTGGCGTGCGGCGCCCGTCCCGGGCAGACGGTGGTGGACGCGTGCGCCGGAGCGGGCGGAAAGGCGCTGGCGCTGGCGGCGGAGATGGGCAACCGGGGCAAGCTCGTCGCCTGCGACCGCGACGGCCGCCGCCTGGACGAGCTGCGGCAGCGCGCCCGGCGCGACGGAATGCACAACTGGGAGGCGCGCAGCGTCCCCGAGGGCCCCTCCGGCGAGGCGCGGCTGCATGACCTGCGGGCCAAGGCCGACGTAGTGCTGGTGGATGCTCCGTGCAGCGGCCTGGGGGCGCTGCGGCGCAACCCGGACGCCCGCTGGCGGATGGACGAGGCGGAGGTGGACTCGTTCCCGCCGCGGCAGCGGGACATCCTCCGGCGCTACGCGGCGCTGGTGCGCGCGGGCGGACGGCTGGTGTACGCCACCTGCTCCATCAACCGCCGCGAGAACGAGGACGTGCGCGCGGCCTTCCTGGCGGAGCATCCGGAGTTCATTCCGGTGCCGCCCTCCGAGCTTCTGGGCGCGGAGCTCGCGGCCGCGCTGGGAGCCCGGACGGAGGACGTCCAACTTCTTCCCCACCGGCATGGGACGGACGGTTTCTACGTCGCCGCCATGCAGCGCCAACCGAGGGAAAAAATGGTGGAACCGGGCCCTCCGGGGTAGAAGCGATCGATCGCTCCACGCGGGCGAGCACACCCGTCAGACCACGGAGATTGAGAATGGCGAAGAACGGAAAGGATCCGCTCGTAATCGCGAGCAAGGCCAAGAGCGTCCTCAAGAAGGCCGGCTGCAACACCGCGGGCGACGCGTTCCAGGCGCTGAACGGCTACCTGTACTGGCTCTTGGAGCAGGCGGCGAAGCGCGCCAAGGCGAACGGCCGCAAGACCGTCCGCGCGCATGACTTCATGGCGTAGCTGTCAGGCCGGCTCCGGAGGGACCTCGGCGGCGGTCCGCGGAGCGCGCATCTGGGCGAGGATCACTCCAGAGATCACCACCAGCGCGCCGCCGACGAACTGCGGGGTGACGTGCTCGCCCAGGAAGAGGTGGGCGAGCACCGCCGTCGCCAGCGGTTGCAGGTTGGAAAAGATCGCCACGCGCGCGGCGGGCAGGTGCGCGAGCGCCCAGTACCAGAGCAGGTATGCAATCACGCTGGTGACCAGGATCAGGTAGGCGAGGCCGAACCAGGCGGCGGGCGAGGCGTGCGCGATGCGGTGCACCGTGCCCGGCACTGCCAGCGAGGCGACGCCGAGGGGCAGATACATCATGGTTCCGCCGATCAGCGTCCAGGCGATGACGGCCAGAGGACCATGGGTGGTCACCAGCGCGCGGCCCTCGGCGGTGTAGAAAGCCCAGGCGACCACCGCGACCAGGAGCAGCAGATCGCCCAAGAGCGGCCCGCGGGAGAGGTCCAGGCCCCGCCAGGCGAGCACGTACAGCGCGCCGGCCAGCGCGAGCAGCGTACCGGCCACCGTGCGCAGCCCGGGGAACTCGCGCAAGATCGCCTGCGCGAGCAGCAGTACGAACAGCGGAGTCAAAGTGTAGAGCAGCGCGGCGTGCGCCGCGGTGGAGAGCGAAAGCCCGCCGAGGAAGAAGCCCTGGCTGACCGGCCCTACCACGAACGCGAGCAAGAGCAGCCTGGGCCGGGCGGACGGGGGCGGTAGCCGCTGCCCCGGCGGGAGGACGCGCCGGAGCATCAGCGCGAGCAGCGCGCTGGCACCGAGGAAGCGGATCAGGCCGAGCGGCAGGGGAGGGATCTCCCGCAGGGCGGACTTGCCGCACAGGTAGCTTCCGGCGGAGAGGAACGTGTGCAGGAGCAGCCCGCCGTAGAGCAGGGCGCGCCTCGGCGGACTGGGCATCGGGCGGGTGGATCTGCGAGCATCGGGCTGCATTAGTCAAGGAGGAGTCCCATGGGCCTGGCGGGAAAGACGATCGTGGTCACCGGCGCCTCCGGCAACCTGGGCCGCGCGGTGTGCGCGCGCCTCGTCGAAGGGGGAGCGCGGCTCTTGCCGTTCGTGCACAAGAAGCGCTCGCCCGAAGAGCGCGCCGTCGAGCTCGCCGACGAGCGGTCGGTGGAAGCGGGCTTCGAGGGCGTGTCCGGGTTGTGGGCCGCGGTGAACTGCGCGGGCGGGTGGAAGGGCGGCGTGCCCGTGAAGGACACGCCCGTCGAGGTGTTCGAGACGATGATCGACTCCAACCTGCGCAGCGCGTTCCTGATCAGCCGCGCGGCGCTGCGCAGGTTCGGGCCCGAGGGAGGCAGGATCGTGAACGTCTCCGCGACCACCGCGGCCTCGCTCACCGGCCTCGGCGGCTCGGCGGCGTACGCGGCGGCCAAAGCGGGAGTGATCGCGCTGACCAAGGCGCTGGCGGAGGAAGGCGCCTCCACGGGCGTCCGGGCCAACTGCGTCGCGCTGGGCATCTTGCGCACTCCGGAGAACGAGCGCGCGATGCCGGGGGCGAACCGCGAGAGGTGGGTGAAGCTGGACGAGGTGGCCGAAGCGATCGCGTTCCTGTGCGATCCCCGCTCGACGGCGGTGAACGGCGCGGTGATCGCGCTACCGTAACTCCACGGCTCGCTTGAGTTGACTGCTCTGCCGGCGACAGCACGCTCTTCGATCCGGCGCCTTCGGCGCCTCTACGATGGGGGAGCTCGCTCCCCCCTCTCACGATTCGTCACATTCCGCGTAACTCGCTCGAGCCGAGTTTTGAGCAGCGACTCCACGGCGACGACAAATCGACGGGCGGTCTCCGTTGCTTTTCAGGGGAATGGTCGGGCGCAGCAGCGGGCGCGGAACTCGACTCGCGCGCGAGCGGTGCTTCTTCGAATGCCGCGCGGTCGTTCGAGCAGCACGCGAGATGTAACGCAGCGCGTCCCGTCCCGGGACGGGACGCGGCGCGTCAACGGAGGGAGCGACGGCCAGCGCGCTGCGCACCAGGCCGTCCCGGCCTGCCCGGAGCAGCGGCGTCCCCTCGAAGCGGCGCCGGGCCTCCTCGGGCGTGAGCCGCAGCACGTCGGCCAGATCGAGCGCGCGCTGCCCGGGGCGGGCCTGGAGCTGGACCAGGGTTCCCGGCGGCGGGCGCCGGTTCCAGGGGCACGCGTCCTGGCAGGCGTCGCAGCCGAACACCCGGCCGCCGGCGGCGCGCGCCAGCTCGGGCGGGATCGGCCCGCGGTGCTCGATGGTGTGGTACGCGAGGCAGCGGTTCGCGTCCACGTACCGAGGCTCGGGAATCGCGCGCGTGGGGCAGGCCGGGATGCATGCGCTGCAATCCCCGCAGCGGTCCGGATGAGGAGCGTCGGCGGCGAGGTCCGCGTCGGTGACCAGCGCGCCGAGCAGCAGCCAGGAACCGAGCTTTTCGTGGATGAGGCAGCCGTTCTTGCCGATCCAGCCGATCCCCGCTTCCTGCGCCCACGCCTTCTCCAGCACCGCTCCCGCATCCACCTCGCAGTACACGCGCGCGCCCAGCGCGGACCGGATCCAGGCGGCGAGCTTGCGCGCGGGTTTCAGCACCACGTTGTGGTAGTCGCGACCCTGGGCGTAGCGGGCGACAATCAGATCCCCGTGGGGAACGACCTCGGGCGTTCCGGGCGCGTAGCTCGCGGCGAGCGCGATCACGCTGCGCGCTCCGGCCAGGACGCGGGACGGGTCGAGCCGCTCGGCGCGCCGCTTCCGCACGTAGTCGATCCCCGGCGCATCCCAGCCGCGCTCGAACCAGCGGTCCAGCCGGGCAGCGTCGAGAGGGCGGGCGCGGGCGATGCCGCACAGGTCGAAGCCCAGCTCGCGCGCCTTGGCCTTGACCAGGCCGGCGGCGGCCGCGGCGCTGCGTTGCGAGGTGGCGGCGGCCGCGTCCATCTCAGCGCTTCCAGGTCAGCGCCACGCCGTCGCGCAGCGGGAGAAGCGTGGAGACCAGGCCTTCGGAACCGAAGGCCAGGCGGGTGTATTCGCGCAGGCCGGCCGTGGCTGGGTCGGTCTCGCCCCGCGCGACGGCGCCGCCCCACAAGACGCTGTTCGCGACCAGAAGACCGCCCGAGCGCAGCTTGGGCAGCGCCAGCGAGAGCGCCTGGGGATACTCCTCCTTCCTTCCGTCGAGGAAGATCAGGTCCTGCGGCTCGTCCACCCGAGCGAGCGCCTCCAGTCCGTCGCCGGGGGGGAGGATGCGGCAGCGATCCAGGAGGCCCGCGTCGCCCAGCCAGGTGTGGGCCCGCTCGAGGTGATCCGGGTCGTACTCGGTCAACGTGACGGCGCCAGTTTCCGGCAGGGCCCGAGCGAACCAGAAGGCCGAGTATCCGAACCCGCTGCCCACCTCGAAGATGCGCCGGGCGCGCAGGAGCAACGCGAGCTGGTGCAAGAGTCCGCCCACCACCGGCCCCACGATGGGGAAGCCGTCGCGCTCGTCGGCGTAGCGCCGCATCTCCGCCTCGACCGGGTCGGGAGAACCGGCGATCCGCGCCAGGTACTCGTCGATGATCGGGTCGACGATGTCCAGGTCGCCTTGCATGCCGGGCCCAAGGTAGCGCAAATGACGGCGCCATGACGCGCCTTTGCGCCTATCTCTACCGCCTGTCCGCCGGCCTGCTCCTGGGCGCGGCCGTCTTCTTCGCCGCGGTCGCCGCCCCGGCGGCGTTCCCGCGCGAGGTGGCCGCGCTGCCTCCCGGCCATCGCTTGCGCACGGCCGCGGCCGACCTGGTCGGCGCGCAGCTCGCCGGGCTCGACCGCATGACGCTCTTGTTCTGCGCGGTGGCGGCCCTGTCCGCGGTCGCGCTCGCCCGCGCCGGGACGCCCTCGGCGCGGGTCGCGGCAGTTCCCGTCCTGCTGGCCGGTCTGTGCGCGCTCCTCTCCTCCTCGTTCGTCACGCCGCGCATCCATGCGCTGCGGGAGGCGGGGCAGACCCAGCTGCCCGAGTTCGGCCGGCTGCACGCGATCTCCACCGGACTGGTCGGCGTCGAGATCCTACTTTTCCTCGTCGCGCTGTGGGTTGCTCCGGCGCCCGCGAAAGGTTAGGAAGGCGCCCTCGATGGCGATCCCCGTGACGCTGATCCCCGGTGACGGAATCGGTCCGGAGGTCGTCAACGCCGCCGTCGAGGCCATCGAGGCCGCCGGGGCGCGCCTGGAATGGCACCGCGCCGCGGCGGGCGCGGGCGCGGTGCCGACGCACGGGACGCCGATCCCCGCCGAGACGCTGGACTCGGTCCGGCGCACGAAGCTGGCGCTGAAGGGTCCTCTGGCCACGCCGATCGGCGAGGGGTTTCGCAGCGTGAACGTGGCGTTGCGGAAGGAATTCGACCTGTACGCGAACGTGCGGCCGGCGCGCAGCTTCGCCGGGGTGGAGACGCGCTACACGGGCGTCGACCTGGTGGTGATCCGCGAGAACACCCAGGGCCTCTACTCGGGGGTGGAGCACTACGTCGACGAGGAGCGCAGCGCGGCGGAGTCGATCAGCATCATCACCCGCCGGGGCAGCGAGCGCATCGTCGAGTACGCCTTCCAATACGCCAAATCGCGCGGCCGGCGGCTGGTGACGCTGGTGCACAAGGCCAACATCCTCAAGGCCACCAGCGGCCTGTTCCTGGAGACCGGGCGGCAGGTGGCCACGCGGCATCCCGAGATCCAGTTCAAGGAGATGATCGTCGACAACTGCGCCATGCAGCTGGTGCGCAACCCCAACCAGTTCGACGTGCTCGTCACCACCAACCTGTTCGGCGACATCCTGAGCGATCTCACTTCCGGCCTGATCGGCGGGCTGGGGCTCACGGCGGGCGCGAACATCGGCGCCGACACGGCCATCTTCGAGGCGGTGCACGGCACCGCTCCGGACATCGCCGGCAAGGGAGTCGCCAACCCGACCGCCGTCATGCTGGCCGGCGCGATGCTGCTCGAGCACATCGGCGAGCGCACCGCCGCGGACAAATTGATGCACGCGGTCCGCGAAACCATCGCCTCCAAGGAAGCCACCACCCCCGATCTCGGCGGCAGCGCCACTTCCCGCATGTTCACCAACGCCGTCCTCAAACGCCTCCGCTGAGGACTACGAACGTTTCACGCAGAGGGCGCAGAGGAAAGGGAGGAGGGGAGGAGCTTTTTCTTTAAAAAATCGCTCCTCCGCGCTCTCCATTTTCCTCCCCTCCTCCGCGTGAAATGTTCTTGGCCACTTACTCCAGCCAGATCGTGCCGTCGTGCTCGGCGATTGAGAGGGGTTGGAGGGAAGTGTTGGGGCAGGGGCCGCCCACGCAAAGGCCGGAAGAGGGGTCGAAGCGGGCGCCGTGGGCGTGGCACTCGAGTTCGCCAAGGGAATTGAAGAGGCGGCCGTCGCCCACGTCGACGGGTTGGGCGCGGTGGGGGCAGACGTTCACCCAGGCGCGGACGGTGCCGTCGGGTGCACGGTTGGCGAATCCTTCCAAGGCGAGCGGGCCGAAGGGTCCACGGGTTGGCGGAAGTGGAAACCGGAGGGAGCCGCCCGGCGGCAGGTCGCGAAGATCGAACAGCTTCGTCACGGCTTGGGAGCCACCCACGGGATCTCGCGCCCGCCGGCCCGCAGGTTCGCGGCGCGAGCCAGCATGAACAGCAGATCGGAGAGGCGGTTCAGGTATGCGAGCACGTGCGGGGAGACCGTCTCCTCCCGGGCGAGCTGCACCGCCTTGCGCTCCGCGCGCCGGCACACCGTCCGGCAGAGGTGCAGGGCGGCCCCCGGCCGCGAGCCACCCGGGAGGATGAACTGGCGCATCTCCGGCAGCTCGGCGGCGAGGCGGTCGATGTCCTTCTCCATCCGCGCCACCATCTCCGCGCCGATGCGCGGCACCTCGCGCGGGGCCTTGTCCGCCTGCGGGGTGGCCAGCTCCGAGCCGAGCGTGAACAGCTCGCTCTGCAAGGCGTCGACGATCGCCAGGATGTCCTTCTGCGCGGGCGCGAGCAGCTCCTCGCCAGCGGCCCCGAGCGCGCTGTTCAGCTCGTCCACCTCGCCGTAGGCGGCGACGCGCAGGTCGTCCTTCCGCACGCGCGGGCCGCCGAACAGGCCGGTCGATCCGTCGTCCCCCCGGCGCGTGTAGATCTTGCTCATCGCTCGCGCACCCTACTGCGCGCTGCTAGGATCGGGCAACGATGCGCGTCGCCGGCTACCCGCACCGCAAGGCCGTGCACTGCGGCTCGGGGACGCTGGCCTCCGCGCTCGCGCACCGCGGCCTGTCCCTCTCCGAGCCGATGGCGTTCGGGCTCGGCGCCGGGCTCGGGTTCGCGCTGCACGAAGGCGAGCCGCCGCAGCAGGCGTCGCGCTTCTTCGTCGGGCGGAGCCCCAGCTTCGAGGAGGACCTGTGCGCGTCGCTGGGCGCCGAGCTGTCCGTCGAGCTGTACGACCGACCGGCGGCCGCCTGGGCCCGGTGTTGCGAGCTGGTCGCGCAGGGCAAGCCGGCGCTGGTCTATACGGATCTGTTCGAGCTGCCCTACATCGGCGCGAAGAACCGCTGGTACGGGCACCTGGTCGCGGTGATCGGGCACAAGGGAAGCGACGCGCTGATCGCCGACAACGAGCGGCCCGAGCCGATGAGCGTTCCGATCGCGGCGCTCCAACGCGCGATGGGCGGACCCGCCCCGGTGCCGCTCCCTGGGATTTCGGTGCTTTCGCTCGGCGAAGTCGATCCGGCCGCGCCGAAGCGCCCCCGCGATGCGGTGCTGCTCCAAGCAGTCCGGCTCACCGAGGAGGCGGCGCCGCGCACCGGCGTCCCGGCCCTGCGCGCGCTGGCCGACGAGCTGCCCGCCTGGGAGGAGCAGCCCGACGGCGATCGTTGCTTCCGCCTGGCTGCCCAGGTGATCGAGCAGCGGGGCAACGGCGGCGGCCTCTTCCGGCGCATGTACGCGCAGTTCCTGGAAGAGGCGGGCCTGCCCGAGCTGTCCGCGCTCTGCGCGCGCTCGGCGGACGCGTTCAGCTCGCTTGCGCAGCGCCTCGCGCCGGAACAGGCGCGCGCCTGCGCCGACGCGGAGGAGGCCCTGTGGAAGCGCGCGCTGGACCTGCTCGCGCCATGAAGTGGGTGCCCGCGGTCCTGGCGCTGGTCGCCGCCTGCGGCGGCATGAAGGACCCGGCCTCGGTCGCCGACAAGTTCGTCGATCGCTATTACGTCGAGTCCGACCAGGAGGGCGCGCTGCCCTTCACCTCAGGCGTGGCGACGCTCCGCCTGCAGGACGAGCTGCGGCTCGCCGCGGAAGCGCGCAGGCCGGGCAATCCGCTGATCTCCCGCCAGGTGCGCGTCTACTACACGCGGTCGGCGATGGAGGGCAGGGACGCCGAGCGCACCGCGGACTACAAGCTGGACATCCGCCCGCAGGGCGGCGGCGATCTGCAGCGCGAGGCGCACCTCACGCTGGCGCGGCAGGCGGACGGCACCTGGCGGGTGGTGCGCTTCCACGAGACGCAGCCATCGCGATGAAGCTCGAGTACACGATCTCCGACGACGCGGCTGGACAGCGGCTCGACAAGTTCCTCCGCCGGCGCCTGGCCGAGATGCCGCTGTCGCACCTCTACAAGATGGTGCGCACCAAGAAGGTCCGCGTGAACGGCGCGCGCGCGGACATCGCGCAGCTGCTCCAGCCGGGCGACGTGGTGGTGGTGCACGGCGCGCGCGAGGCGAATCCGGACGCCGCTCCGGCCGCTCCGCGGCCCCGGGAGCCTTCGGCCGTGCGGCAGGATTTCGGCATCTTGAACGAGGACGAGCACATCCTGGTCTGCGACAAACCGGCCGGCCTCGCCATCCATCCCGGCTCGGGCATCACCTCGGACACGCTGGTCGACCAGGTGCGCGCCTACCTGGCGCGGCAGGGGCTGGCGGTGCCGGAGGGCGAGTTCAAGCCCAGCCCCGCGCACCGGCTCGACCGCGAGACCAGCGGGGTGGTGGTGGTGGCGAAGACCCGGCAAGCGATGGTGCGGCTCACCGAGATGTTCACCGGGGGAGAGCCCAGGAAGACCTATCTGGCCCTGGCGAAGGGCCGCTTCCAGCGCGGCCGCGGCACCGTCGACCTGCTCCTCGCGGAGCACCAGCAGACCCAAGCCAGCAAGCGGCAGCGCGGGGTCAATCTGCAGGAAGCCGTCACGCACTGGACGAAACTCTCGGGAGGGGTCGACGCGACGCTTCTCGAGCTGACCATCGAGACCGGCCGCACGCACCAGATCCGGCGGCATCTGGCGGCCATCGGACACCCGATCGTCGGAGACGCGAAGTACGGCGACTTTCCCTTCAACCGGAGGGCGCGATCCGCCTGGGGCGCGAAGCGCATGTTCTTGCATTCTTCCAGGCTGGCGCTTTCGCATCCCATCACCGGCAAGCGCCTCGCCTTCGACGCGCCGCTTCCCCGCGACCTGGCGGAGGTCCTTCCCAGGGCCGGCGTGGCATGGCCGCCCACAAGCGCGCACCCGGGGGAAGGATGATGCGTTTCGCCTCGTTTGTACCTATTCTCAGCGCGCGTTCGCCATGAACACGAATACCCCGTCACCGCCGCCCCGGATCGTGTCGCCCCTGTGGCGGCGCGTCTGGAGGCGCCTCATGGCCGATCGAGGCCCGGGGAAGAAGCGGCTCTGGGTGTTCGTCGCCATCCCTTCCGCCGCGCTGGCCTTCATCGGGTTCGTCGCGCTGCTCGTCTTCTACGCGATGTTGACCAGGGGGCTTCCCTCGATCGACTGGGCGCAGAGGTACCGCCCGCCCATCGTCACCAACGTGATCAGCGGCGACCAGCAACTGATGGGCGAGTTCTACGACGAGCGGCGCGTGGTGGTGCCGTACGAGCGCATCCCGAAGAAGATGGTGCAGGCGTTCATCGCCAGCGAGGACGCCGGATTCTTCGACCACGGCGGGGTCAGTTTCACGGGCCTGGTGCGCGGTCTCTACCAGACCTACGTGAAGCGGGCCCGCATCGTCGGCGGCTCGACGCTCTCGCAGCAGACCGCGAAGGCGATCATCGCCTCGGCCGAGGGCGCCAAGGCGGTGCGCGTGCGCAGCGGGTGGCCCGGCGTGCGGCGCAAGCTGCGCGAGTTCATCCTCACCCGGCGCCTGGAGAACAACTTCACCAAGGAGCAGATCCTCCATCTGTACCTGAACGAGGTGTACCTCGGGCACCACTCGTACGGCGTGCAGGCCGCCGCGGAGAACTACTTCCGCAAGAACGTCTGGGAGCTCACGCTGCCGGAGATGGCGCTGATCGCCGGCCTGCCGCAGGCCCCCAGCGCGTACTCTCCCTTCGGCCACCCAGACCGGGCGAAGGCGCGGCGCGGATACGTGCTGCGGCGCATGTTCGAGGAAGGGATGATCGGCGCCGCCCAGCGCGACGCGGCCGACGCCGCGCCCATCGAGGTCTACCCGGTGCAGGACATCTTCCGGGAGACGGCGCCCTACGTGACCGAGCACGTGCGCCGCGACGTGGTGGCCCGCTACGGCAACCAGCGGCTGCTGCAGGATGGATTGCAGATCTTCACCACCGTCGACCTGGAGCGCGAGCACGACGCCATCGCCGCCACCCTCAAGGGCATCCTGGACGTGGACAAGCGTCAAGGGTTCCGCGGCCCGCTGATGCATCTGCAGGAGAAGGAGTGGGCGGACTTCACCCAGAAGGAGGAGAAGTTCCTCCGCGGGGAGGGGAAGCGCGACGAGGTGGTCGCGGCGCTGGTCACCAAGGTGGAGAAGGACCAGATCTCCGTCGCGGTGGGCGAGGCGAAGGGCGTCATCCAGCTCGCCTCCTCGTGGTGGGCGCGCAAGCCGAACTCCGAGCTCAACTCCGAGTACGCGAAGATCAGCACGCTCAAGGGAGTGGTGACGCCCGGCGACGTGGTCCTGGTGCGGGCCGCCGAGACGAAGGGCGAGTACCTCCTGGAGCAGGAACCCAAGCTGCAGGGCGCGCTCATCTCCGTCGACCCGAACAGCGGCTACGTGTTGGCGATGATCGGCGGGTACGACTTCGAGAAGAGCGAGTTCAACCGCGCCTTCCAGGCTTGCCGCCAGCCCGGGTCGGCGTTCAAGCCGGTCATCTACAGTGCCGCCATCGAGCAGCGCAGCTTCACCGCCTCGACCATCCTGCTCGACGCGCCGTTGGTGACCGACGACGAATCGACCGGCAAGCGCTGGAAGCCGAACAACTACGATGAGGCATTCCAGGGCGAGGTGCCGGTGCGGAGGGCGCTGATCCACTCGCTCAATACGGCGGCCATCCGCACGCTGCAGCAGGTGGGCGTCAAGTCCGCGGCAGCCTGGGCGCACAAGCTGGGGATCACCACCAAGATCAACGAGGACCTCTCGATGGCGCTGGGGTCCTCGTGCGTCTACCTGTGGGACCTGACGCAGGTGTTCACGCTGTTCGACCGGATGGGGCAGAGGCCGAAGCCGATCTTCACCCGCCGCGTGCTCGACCGGGACGGGCGCATCCTCGAGGACCACAGCTCGTTCTACGACCCGTGGACCACGCTGCCGGACCGCATCGCTTCCGGCTATGCCAAGCTGTTCGAGCCGGTCGAGCAGGTGATCCAGCCCGAGACCGCCTTCCTCATGCACCACTTGATGGAGGAGGTGTGCAAGCCGCCGGGCACGGGCGGTCGCGCGGTCGCGCTGGGCAAGCCCGTCGCGGGGAAGACCGGCACCACCAACGACCTCTTCGACGCGTGGTTCCTCGGCTACACGAAGGACCTGGTGACGGGCGTCTGGGTCGGCTACGACACCTACGAAGTGCCGATGGACAAGTACGAGACGGGTGGGCACACGGCGCTGCCCATCTGGCTCGACTACATGCAGCGCGCGCTGAAGGGCGTGCCGCAGCCGCAGTTCGATCCGCCCACCGAGAACATCGTCTGGGTCAGCGTGGATCCCGAGACCGGCAAGCGCGCCAACGACCAGACCCGGCAGCCCGTGCTGGAAGCGTACCTCAAGGGGTCCGAGCCGCCGGACGAGACCCAGCCGGCGCAGACCGGGCAGCCGCCTCCTTCCACCACGGCCGCGCAGGAAGCGCTGATCAAGGGCCTGTAGCACCCAGGTCCTAGGGGCCTGGCCGGCGGAAATTGCGCCTGTGCACCGGCGCGTCCCTCTGTTAAAACGGCAGCATGTTCGGGCTCTCGATGACGGAGGTGGTCATCATCCTCGGCCTGGCCCTGCTGCTCCTGGGGCCGGACCAGCTGCCGTCCATCGCGAAGACGCTCGGCAAGGGGATGCGGGAAATCCGCAAGGCGACGGACGATTTGAAGAGCACGTTCGAGCAGGAGATGGTCCGGCTCGACGAGCCCGAGCCGCAGCGGACGTTGCAGCCCGTTTCGGATCCCGCGGCAGCCAGGGCGAACGCCCGGGCGGTGGCTCCCACGCCGGCAGACCCGGCGGCGGCTCCCACGCCGGCAGACCCGGCGTCGGCTCGTGCGGCGGCAAGGCGTACGGCCGCCGGACCGGATGCTGCCCTTTCCGCTCCGCTCCCTTCCGACGCTGCTCCAGGGGGTGAGGCCGGTGGACCAGCGTTGCGCCTGGTCCCGCCGGAGGGCGTCGTGGCGCGAGAGGCAGCGAAGCCCGAGGCGACGAATCTGGTCGAGCCCGGCGCCGCGGACGCTCCCGCCGCGCCGGCTGCTGCCGAAGGCGTCAAGGACGCGAAGTGAGCACCGCCGCGCTGCCGAAGCCGGTCGTCCCGGGCGAAGGGCCCGAGGACGACGTCCACCTCACCCTGCGCGAGCACCTGCTCGAGCTGCGCAAGCGGCTCAAGTGGGCGATCTTGTTCCTCGGCATCGGGTTCGCCGCCGCGTACCACTGGTCGATCGAGATCTTCCATTTCTTGATGCGGCCGGTGCTCAAGGCGTTGCCCGAGGGCGAGAAGTCCTTGCACTTCTCCAGCAGCGTCGAGCCGTTCTTCATCTACCTCAAGGTGGCGCTGTACGCGGGGCTGTTCATCGCCCTGCCAGCCATCCTGTGGCAGATCTGGGCCTTCATCGCGCCCGGCCTCTATCGGAAAGAACGGCGCGCCATCCTGCCCTTCGTGACGGCCGCCACGCTGTTCTTCGTCTCCGGGGCGGTGTTCTGCTACCTGGTGATCCTCCCGCCCGCGTTCGAGTTCCTCATCAACAGCGCCGGCCCCGACATCAAGCCCGTGCTGATGATGGACCAGCAGCTCGGCCTGGTGATGACGCTGCTGCTCGCCTTCGGGATCATCTTCGAGCTGCCGCTGGTCCTGACCTTCCTGGCGATGATCGGGATCGTGGACCACAAGTTCCTCTCCAAGTACCGCCGCCACGCCATCGTGGTGAACGTCATCATCGCGGCGGTGGTCACGCCGACCGGGGACCCGTTCAACCTGGCGCTGATGGCCATCCCCATGGTGCTCTGCTACGAGCTGGGCGTGCTGGGGGCGCGGATCTTCGGCAAGAAGGGCGAGCCGGCTCGATTCACGGTCCAGAAGACGTAGCGGATTGCGCCGTCTCGACGCTCACTACTCGCCGCGCACATCTGCGCTTCGATCGCGTGCGCAGGGGGCTCTGCGTCGGCCGTCCCGATGATCCGATGCTCGGAATGACATCCGAGAACGCTTGGAACCGCCCGGGGGGAGACACCCCCAAACCTGACATGTACCAGCTGTACAGAGTCGCGGACCGGACCTCTCCCCCGCGCCTATGGTTGCGCAAGCGGGTGCATGCACGGCCTCAAACTGATCGTGCGCTCAAAGCCTGCGGCGCGTCAGTCGATCAGCACGCCCGGGTTCAAGATGCCCGCCGGGTCGAGCTGCCGCTTGGCGGCGCGGAGCGCGGCGGCGAACGGCTCCGGGCGTTCACGGTCGTACCAGGGGCGGTGCGTGCGGCCGACGGCGTGGTGATGGGTGACGGTGCCGCCGGCGGACAGCACCGCCTCCGACGCGGCAGCCTTCAGCTCGGCCCACTGCGACAGTTCGCTTCCGCGGCGGGCTGGGCCAAGGAAGGTGAAGTAGGGCGCGGGGCCGTCCGGATAGACGTGCGTGAAGCGGCAGGTGAGGGTCCCGGCGCCGCAGACGCGCCGTAGCGCGTCCGACATCGCCGCCGAGACGCGGGCGTGCAGTTCCTCGAAGCGATCCCAGGTGCAGGCGGTCTCGAACGTGTCGGCGATGATCCCCAGCGGTACCAGCGCACTCTGCAAGTACGGTGCTGCGAAGAATGCCTCGCGCCAGCGGGCGGATTCGCCTTCGTCCGCCTTCTCGCCGGCGTCGCGGTAGGACGGGCCTCGCGGACAAGTGCCGCCCGTGTCCGTCGCGATGGCGACTGCGCGCGACATCCAGGCCTCGAGCGGGTGATCGGCGGATTCGAAGGCGAGTAGCAGCACCGCCTCGCCGGAGGACACGCCGTTGAACAGCGCCTCGGCGGGATCGAGGAGGCGGCAGTTGGCCGGGTAGAGCCCCGACTGTGCGATCGCCCGCGCGGCGCGCGCGCCGGTGAGCAGATCCGGGAAGGTGACGCTCGCGCTCGCGCGCCAGCGTGGCCTCGGGTGCACGCGGACCCATGCCTCGGTGACTACGCCGAGGATGCCTTCCGAACCAAGGGCGAGGCGGTCCGGAGCAGGCCCGGCTCCGGAGGCGGGGACGCGCCGCGAGGCCCACGCGCCGGAGGGAGTGATCATCCGCACCGATTCGATCAGGTCGTCGATGTGCGTGTAGAGCGTGGCGAAGTGTCCGCCCGCGCGGGTCGCGATCCAGCCGCCGAGCGTGGAGAACTCGAAGGACTGCGGGAAGTGCCGGAGCGTCAGCCCGTGCGGCCGGAGCTGCGCCTCGAGGTCGGGGCCGAGCGCGCCGCCCTGGATGCGGGCCGCGCGCGATACGGCGTCCACTTCCAGCACGCGCGAGAGGCGCCCAAGGTCTAGCGAGCATGCCGGTCGCCCGCGCCCGCCGGCTTCGACTCCGCCGACCACGCTAGTGCCGCCGCCGTACGGCGCGATCGCGATGCGCGCATCGGCGCAAGCTTCCAGCGCCCGGGCGACGTCCTCCTCCGACCGCGGCAGGCAGACGAAGTCCGGCGCCGCGGAGAAGTCGCAGGCGAATCCGCGGACCAGGTCGCGATAGGCCCGGCCGTACGCGTGGCGCAGCCGCGCTTCGGGCGATGCGTCACACAGGTCGGCGATGGCGCTCGGCGGGGCGACGGCGGGCCGTGGCACTCCGGCGACGGCCTGCTCCAGCGTGGGGAGCGGCCTCGAGTCTGGCGGCGCGACTCCGAGCACGGCGACTTGCTGCCCCAGCGCCTCGCGCGCCGCCTCGTCGGGCAGCCGCTGCTCCCATCCCCAGGCCCAGAAGCTTCGCCGCATTTCGACGAGGCTAGCAGGTCTAGACGGTCCGCCCCCACCGTGGTATCCGGCCCCGCTCGGCCATCGTCCCCATCGTCTAGAGGCCCAGGACACCGCCCTTTCACGGCCGGTAATCGATCGATAACCATTGCGCGCAGTTTCGTAAGGTTGTCGCGGAAACCCACCCCCTCGCGGTCAGAGGGGATTTCCAACATTTGCAAATTGATGGCGCGTTGCATAAACGTTGGAGTGTCGCCGCTGGCACCCAGGTGGCACCCAGCAGGAGGCGGAAGATGAGCAAGAGGAACGAGGCGAACTGGACGGAGCGGCTCCGCGCCCTCGGCTGCCGGGGCAAGCTCCCGGCGGCCCTGACCGACGCGGTGGTCGAGGCGGCCCGCCACCGCCCCCTGGGCGAGCGCTACGTGCTCCCCGACGGCGAGGTGCCGGGCCTGGAGCTGCGCGTCGGCGCCACCGGCGGGGCCACCTTCCTGCTCTGGTACCGGACCAAGACCGGCGTCCGGCGGCATCAGAAGATCGGAGCCGCGGGCGCCGTGGCCCTCGACGAGGCCCGCGCCCGCGCCCGCAAGCTCTTGGTCAAGGTGGAGGACGGCCAGGACCCGCTCGCCGCCGCCAAGGTCGAGGCGGAGAGGCAGAGGACGGTGCGGAGCTTCCTCGAAGAGGTGCACGCGCCCAAGGTGCTCGCCAAGCGGCGGGACGGCGAGGCGACCAAGGTGCGCATGCTGGCGGTGTGGGCGCCGCTCCTCGACGTGCCCCTTGTCCACCTGACCCGCGACAAGATCGATGAGGTGTTGACGGCGCGGAAGGTGAAGCCCGCCACCATGCGCCGGATCTGGAATCCGTTCCGGCGGATGCTGCGCGAGGCCGACGAGCGGGAAGCGCTCCCCGCCGACTTGGCCCGCAAGCTCCTGCGCCGACCCGAGGCGCTGATCGGGCTCACCCCCGACGAGCCCCGCGAGCGTTGGCTCGGGGACCGCGACGAGGGGGAGCCCGCCCGGTTCGAGGCGGCGCTGGCCGTGTTCACGTCCGGCGAACCGGGCGGGGGAGACTTCCTCCGCACCGCCTGCGCCCTGGCGCTGGCGACCGGAATGCGGCGCGGTGAGATCGTAAGACTGACGGATACAATGGCGAATCTGAAGGAGCGGACCATCTCCCTCCCGGCGAGCATCACCAAGGGGAACAAGCCCCGCACGATCGACCTGCACGACAAGGCTGTCGCGGCAATCACTCTCTGGCGCGAGGTGCGCAAGGCGCTGAAGGTGCAGAGCGTGGACGGCGCGTTGTTCCCCGGCGACCCCGTGCATTGGGAGCGGCGGCTCACCGCCTGGAACCGAGACTTCCACCACCTCTGCGAGCAGGCCGGGATTGTCGATCTGCACTTCCACGACCTGCGCCACGACTTCGGGGTCCGCTTCCTGCACGCGGGCGGGACGATGGAGCAACTGCAAAAGGTACTCGGCCACGCATCGATCGTGACCACGGCGAAGCACTACGGCCACGCAATCCCCAAGGACGTGCGGCGGGCCGTCTTGGCGATGTAGAGTGGAGAAGACCGAGGGCGGCGCCCGCTCGCGACGGGGCCGCCCTCTTCACCGACCGCGCGAGGAGAACGCGACCGATGACGCGAGGCAAGCTAGCAGGGCACGCCGTCCCCCGCCAGGGAGCGGCACCGACGCCGGAAGAAGGGAGCGCGCCGGGTGTCAAGGTTATCTACACGCCGCTCGGCCCGGCCCCGGTTCCCGCGCGCCCCGCTGATGACCCGTTCGAAACGGCACTACTTGGAATCTGCGCGGCACGAACCGCGGCGCGCCGGCTCGCCGAGGACCCCGAGCAGCGGCGCGCAGTCGTCCGCGTCCTCCTGGTGCAGGCGGCACAGGAGCTACAGCCAGAGGGTGCGTGTGCGGCCCGCGTCATCGAGGGAGTCATCGACGCTCTGGACCTTTCCCCCGAGGCGGCGCGAAAGCCGCTCAGCGATGCCGCACGCGACCTAGGCAAGGGCCGCGGTAAAAGCCAGATCACGGCACCCCATGAGGTGGGCGCGCTGGCGGTGCGCATCCGCAACTGCGTCGTCGCCAGCTTCAGGCGCGGTCGTTCCGAGCCGCGGCAACTTGCGATCGCTATCGAGGCGGGGAGGGTGCAGATGCACGGCGCGTCCCGCATCTTCCCGAATGTGCCTGCTGATCCCGTTGACACGTGGGAGCGGGTCATCAGGGAGAATCCGCGCAAGAGGACCACGACTCTCGACGCAGGCTATGCGGAGACGTTGCTCGAAAAGTGCTCGACCGCCGCCGGCAACCCTCGCGGCTCCGAGATTTTTCGTCGCGAGGAGAAGGCCGAGGAGAGGGCCGAGGAGCGCCGGTCGCCGCCCAAGTAGTAACTCGTCCGGAGCTGAAGCGATCACCCAACGCATCAGTGATCACTCCCTTCGCGCTCATCCCGAGCGCGGAGGAGAACGACGATGCCGAGAAATGTGATGATCCGCGACGCAGAGTACGTTGCCTGGCTGTACGCCGCCCTCCAGGAAGGTTGGCTGACCGCGAGCATGATCGAGTCCCTGGCGGGGGAGAAGTTCCGCGGCCGGGGCGTGAAGAAAGCAGGAATCGGCGGGGCCATCCGCCGGCTACTGCCCGCCCACTCCTCCGCCTTCCCCCACCGGCTGAAGGGTGACGACCTGTTCGCCTACAAGGACGGGTTCTGGACGGTCAAGAAGGACACCGCTGCGGCGCAGGTGCAGGCTGCTGAAGCGGTGCAGGCTGCCTAGCAGAGGCACCCGAGAGACCTTCCGGCGTGGTCGAACCCGGAGGGTCCCTCCGCCCAAGTAGCAACTCGTCCGGAGCTGAAGCGGACCGCCCCGCCCCCTACCTAGTCTTCCGAAGCATGAAGCCTGACGTACAGCAGAGGTTGACTGCGGAGCAGCTCGCCCGCATCGAGGCTACCGCGCCGATGGACCGCCGCACCCTGGCGCGCGCATTGGCCGGCTATCCCATCCGACCGCTGAGCCGCGAGCGCCTCCGCCGCGCGGTGGCCGAGCTGGGCATCCCGGCGGACGTTCTCCCTGCGCCGAGGGTTGCCCGATGACCGCGGTCCAGGCGGCCGAGACCGCGATCAAGCGCGCCGAGGTGGCCGTGCGCCCGCTCCTACTCACCGACGCTAACGCGGCGGCCATGCTGGGGCGGTCGAAAGCGTGGATCCGCCGTCTCCGAGGAGAAGATCAGAGGCGCCTGCGCAACGGCCAACCCATCAAGGGACCCCGGTGGAGCGTGATCGAGCGGAGCGTCTTCTACAAGCTGAGCGATCTTGAGGATTGGGTTGCGCGCCGCGCGACCCCTCTCGGCACCATTCCCTTCACTGGAAATCACCCGAGTCGCCGCCGCACCGAGCGGGAGCGCGCCGCCGCGGGACGAACGCCGTGACCACCCGAACGAGGAAAGCTCGCGGGAAGAAGCCCGAGGAGCGATGGGACCTGATTCTCAAGATCGTTCAACTAGTGGACCTCGGTCTTCCGCCGCTTCCGCTCCCTGGCGACGTGCTCTGGGGCGCGCAGCGCGTCGCGGAACGGAGAGGGTGCCTCTGCGTCAGCTTCAAGATCGGCGACAAGAGCGAATCCACCGGCTACGGGACGTTGAGGACTATCCACGTCTACGTCGAGCACGACCCCGGATGCCCTGCGAGGAATGAGCCCGAAGGGCGGCGGGTCGCATGAGCACCGCCGCCCGCAAGAGGGGCGAGGCTCCGCCGAGCCAGCTCGGCTTCACCCTCTACCTCCGGGAGAAGACGCCGGGACTGTGCACCTGCCACGCGCCGCGGATCAGGACCGGCAACGGGAGCGAGCTGCGCTTTCACGCCCCCTGGTGCGCACTGCCGTCCGAGCGGCACGAGGAAAGGCTCCGATGAGCGACGCCGCGCTCGGTTTCACCGGCCAGGTGCTCTCCCCGACGCACCTGTGGGAGCGGATGGCGGAGCATGACCCAGAGGGGGAGAAGTATCTGGAGAAGCGCGGCCTCTCCCGCGCCGTCGAGCTGGGGCTGGTGCGGTTCGACGCCGGCAGCGGCTATCGGGTGGTGGTCCCGATGCGCGGCCCCAAGGACCCCGACGCGATCCTGACCCTGCAATCGCGCAACATCCTCCCCACCATCCCGAAGAACGACCGGCAGCGTTCGCTGCCCGGCGTCAAGTACCCGGACGGCGCTGCGATGGGGAAGGTCAAGGAGGCGCGCACGGCGAAGCGCGTCTATCTGTGCGAAGGGCTCGCGGACACCCTGGCGTTGCAGATCGCCGGGACCGTCGCCATCGGGGCGCCGGGGGCTGGGACGCTCCAGCATCTCTCCAAGTTCCTCGGCAGCAAGACGACGCTCCGCAAGCGCGAGGCGGTCCTCTGCGTCCAGAATGATCGAGAGAGCGAAGAGGCGTTCGCCAAGCTCGCCGCCGAGCTGCGGCGCCGGGGCGCGAGCGTCTCCTACCTGCGCACCTCGGAGGAGCACGGCAAGGACGCCGCCGACTGGCTCAAGGCGGTGGGCGAGCAGGACTTCGCCCGCGCGGCCGAGCACAACCTCTCCCTCCCGCCCGAGCCGGCCGAGCTGGAACCGGAGCGAGCCCTGGCCCAGGAGAGCGCCACCTCGGAGGAGGGACGGCCCGAGCTGGAGGATGCTTGCGAGAAGATCGAGACGGCGCCGAAGGGTCAGGGCGGCTCGACTTTCGACAAGCAGTGCTTCCGCATCGGCGGGCTGGTGGCGGGAGGAGAGATCGAGGAAGAAGAAGCGGAGACGCGCCTCAAGGCGTCCGGGCACAAGCGCGGTCTTCCCAGCAGGGAAATCAACAGCAGGTTCCGGAGATCCTTCGCGGCCGGGAGGGAACATCCGCGGAAACTTGCCATCCGTAAGCTCGCCGCGGAGTACGTCTTCGTCAAGGAGCAGGGCCGCTACTTCAACACCACCACCGGCGGCATCTGCCGGCCCGAGGCGCTGGACACCAACTATCGCCGCGAAGTGCGCGCGTCGGGGGTACGCAAGATGCGCTTCACCGATCTCATCAATCCGCACATGGGCCGGGCGGACGACTTCGGGTTCTACCCCGGCAAGGGAGAAATCTTCGAGTGGAAGGGGAAGGTGCTGGTCAACACCTGGCGCGAGCCGCCACTTCCGCCGGAGAAGGGCCCTCCGCCGACGCCCTGGCTTCAGCTCCTGGCGTACCTCCTCCCCGACAAGGCGGAGCGGGAGCACCTCCTCGACGTGCTCGCCTACAACGTGCAGCACCCCGAGGGGAAGGTGAACCACGCCATCGTGCTGGGCGGAGCGCGGGGCATCGGCAAGGACACGCTGTTCAGGCCGTTGGCGAGATGGGCTGACCGCGGCTGGAGCAAGACTTCCCTGGAAGGACTGGCGGGGCAGTTCAGCTCCTACCAGAAGGGGGCCAAGTTCATCTACGTGCAGGAGGCGCGGCAGCAGTCGATCCGAGACGCGCAGGCCCTCTACAACAAGCTGAAGGACCGGATCTCGGAGGACGCGACCGGCGAGGTGGAAGTCCATGAGAAATACCTCAACCCCTACAGCATCCCCAACGTCGCGCAGTGGATCGTCACCACCAATTACCGCGACGGGGTGTTCTTCGAGGACAAGTACGACCGCGGGCACTTCGTCGTCTGGTCCCCGGCTGAGCCGAAGGAGCCGGCCTACTACGTAGAGCTGGGCGCCTATCTGGACGTGCACCACCTCGACGTGATCGGGTACCTCAAGCGCCGGGACATCTCCGCCTTCAATCCCAAGGCGCCGCCGCCGCACACCGCGGCGCGGGAGGAGATGTACGCCGCCACGCGCAGCAACGCCGAGGCGGCCCTCGCCAACATCGTGCAGGAGGTGGCCGCCGGGCAGGCCGTGTTCAGCATGAGCGAGATCAAAGCCAAGGCGAGGATGTTGGAGGACTCCCGCCCGGTCATGCAGTTGCTGGAGGGGAATCACCCGGCCCAGGTCGGGCGCGTGTTCCGAGACGCCAGGTGCCAGTCGGACAGGATCAAGATCGAAGAGAAGCGGGTGACTGTGTACTGGCGAGGCTCGATGGACAAGCGCGAGGCGGCGGTGTGGTACCGCCAGCACTTCAAGGTGTGGAAAGCCCAATCAACGGGAGGAGGCAACTAACGATGCCGAAGTTCATCGTCAGTCCCCACCACAGAGCCGGCTACTACGACGGCGCGCAGCTCTACAAGCCGGGCGAGGCGGTGGTCATCGATCCGAAGGAGTACGGGACCAAGCTGCCCAGGGAGGGCGGCCTGGCCGACTACGGCCCGCTGACCCCGACCGACCGCGAGGGCGCGCTGGCGCTCGGTTGGAGTCGTGGGAGGGTTGACGCCGCATTTCCCGCTTCCAGCACCGATCTGAAACGGAGGAATGGCAGATGAGCAGAGTTGAGACGGAAGTGGAGCGCGCCGAGCAGGCGGCCCTGGAAGCAGGGCACGGGCTAGTGCTCGCCGAGCAGAAGGCGGCCGACGCGGCGAAGGCGGACGAGCTGATCCGCGCGCAGGTCGCGGAGACCGAGCGGGAGCTGGCCGAGTTCTCCACCCGCGTGCGCGCAGTCAATCCCGACGATCCGAAGGCCGTGGGCCGGCTCGCCAGCGAGCGCGCCGCGTTGGAGCTGAGGCGGGAGGCGCTCGCCGCGAAGGCGGAGCGGGCGGAGAGGGCCCGCCAGGAGGCGGAGGAAGCCCTGGTGGCGGCCCGGACCAAGCTCGAAGAGGCGGAGAGCGCGAGAGCGCGGGCGCAGGTGCAGGCGGCGGAGGACCACCTGGCCGGGCACCTGGACAAGCTGCTGGCCGACTTCAGCGCCGCCGCCGCGCCGCACCTCGCGTTGGTCGGCTACTCCGACGGCTGCGCGTACATCCTGGCGCGGCTCCCGGCGCGGCGGGCCGAGGAGCAGGAGCGGGAGCGGGCCGCTGCGGAAGCGCTCCGACTGGCGGCGCTGACCCCGGCCGAGCAGGAGCGAGCGCGCGCGCGCGAGCGCCTGGCCCATGACCCATGGCTCCTCCCCGAACAGGTCATGGAGCTGCACGAGAAGATCAACGTCTCGCGCGTCGCCGATGACAGCCGGCCCATGCTCGGTGAGGACGGGTCTCGCGTGGTGGATGGTGTCCGCGTCGTCCGCTTGGACAGCGAGGAGATGCGGGCCTACCGCGACGCCGCCCGCATCGAGCGGGAAAACGAGGAGATGAGCCGTGACTGACGAGGAGATGCTGAGGCAGCGCTACCCGAACACGCAATTTCCCGAGCGGCCACCCATCGTGCAGAAACCCGACCCTCTGCACGTCCAGCGCTACGGGGACTCGATGTTCACGCAGGCGGAGCGCGAGGAGGCGGCGCGGGAGCTGGCACCCGAGATTCAGCCCCCGCCCGGCGTCGATCCCCAGAGTCCCGCATTCGTGAAGTTCAAGCGGGATGTCCAGGCGGCGGGCATCGAGCCGGCTGCGGCGGCCAGGCTGCTGAACGAGATCATGAAGGGAGGGGGTGGGTAGATGGCGCTGCGCACGTTCCGAGTCCTCAACGCCGCCTGGCCGGGAATCTTCGTCCCGGCTTTCGGAGGGCAGTTCTACCGTCCGGGGGACACCGTGCAGATCGATTCGGCGAACTACTCGACCCAGCTCCCCAAGTGGAGCGCCGCCGGCGTCACTCCCGGCACGAAGGGGTGGATTGCCCCCAAGCTGGCCGGCACGGACGCCGCCTCGACTGCAGATCTCGCCGCGAACGCCGCCGTACTCGGCGTCCAGGCCAGCGAGGGCACCACCACGGACAGCATGAATCCGCTCGGCAGTCTGCTCGGACCATGACGAATGCGCCCATCGCGGCGCAGAGGAGAAGCGAACATGAAGAACAGTGGAACCACCAAGGGAACCGTCGTGACCAACAGCTCCGTCACCAGGAACCCGGACGGCTCGACCACCTATCGCCAGGAGCGCACCGTCACCCTGCCGGGCAACCAGCCCATCCCCAACGCGCGGGCGGATAGCTACGCATCGGGCATCGCCCAGCAGAAGCACGTCGGTCCCGCTCCCGACCCGATGTCGGAGGGGGCGTACTACCGGGACCTGCGTGGGACCAACGCGCAGCAGCCCTCCCCCGCCGTCTCGCAGGCCCAGGAGGCGGGGAACACGGCTGGCGCGTTCGACGCGGGCGCCAACGGCAACTTCAACTCCGGCCCGGCGGCGCGGGCCCGCTACCAGCGCATGACGCGGGAAATCGGCGGGGGCACCAGGGACGGCACCGGAGCGGACCGGATCCAGCTCGAACACGACAGCGCGTTCCTCCACGGGAAGCGGTAGAGGCAAGGGGCGTGGCGAACGCGCTGACAGCGCTCCTGTCATGATGGGTGGGACGGGAGATTACTCGCGGTTCGACGACACCGTTCCGCCTTACGGAGATTGCGTCGGGAACCGGAGCATGATCTAACCCCATGCAGGAGCGCAGCTCGACCGAGGAGAACATGCCTTTCCCAGAGTCGCCGCGCGTCTTCTACGGCAAGAACCCACTGGAGGAAGTCGTCGCCCAGCTAAGGTTCCCGCCTATTCTGCGCGTTCAAGCGGAGACTCCGGCTCCCTTCCAAGAAAAGATCCGCGATGCATTTCCACTGTACGGCAGACCGGCCGCGCTCAGTGGGCTTTCGTTGCCAATGCCGCTTTCGATCCCACCCGAACTCATGCAACTCATCGCCGGTGGGACCCAGCCAGCTCATGAATTCAGGTCCGCGGATCGGGTATGGACGCTGACCCTGAATCGAGACTTCCTAGCGCTGAGCACGACGACTTACACCAAATGGTCAGAGTTCCGAGATCAACTCGCGAAGCCATTTGCGGCGCTCCGCGAAATCTATACTCCAGCGTTCTTCACGAGAATCGGTCTCCGCTACCGCGATCGGATTGACCGGAAGAAGCTCGGGCTTGAAGGCGTGCCGTGGACTGAATTGCTGAACCGGCAAGTCCTCGGCGAGCTGGCCGATCCGAACATCGGCCCCAACGTCGAGCACATGCTTCGCGAGATCATTATCCGCCTGGCGGCTGATGAGGGTCGGGTCCGAGTTGTGCATGGACTGGAGCAGGCCGGACAGCATTACGTGATCGACGCAGACTTCTTCATCGAAGGTCAGATTGAAACGGGGGCAGCCCAAAATGTCCTTGACTCGTACAACCGGCGCGCTGGTCGACTTTTCCGGTGGTGCATCGCAGACAGACTCCATCACGCGATGGATCCAAGACTTGCAACTGGGACATGAAGCTATCTCCAAGCTGCAAGCGGGCGCACCGTCCATATGGAAGGTGGGCTGGGCGACGCCTGGGGTTCGTCACCAGATGTACGTCGAGCCGCAGCAGACCGCTAGTGCCCGGGCAGATCTCCAGGACATCTTCGCGCGCGTGATTTGCCATGTACTGATCGACGTACTTCCAGTGCGCGCACTCGGCGAAAAGATTCTCCCGAATCTCCTTCACCTCCGCAACGTGTACTTCCCAGGGACGCGATTCCTGTTGTCACCGATCGATGAGGGCGAGGCATTTGTCCACGCGTCGGCAGACAACGCTCGCCGTTTCTTCGAGCAGTTCTCCTCCGTGAAGCGCGATCGGCAGCGGGAATACCTCGACACAAGCAGTGAGGAGTAGACGGGAGCAGCGTCGATCATGTTGATTTGATTCGCTCTACGGTTCGGATCGCTGTGCTATCGTCCTCAATCCGCCATGTTCATTGCAGCGCCGGACAAAAGCGAACTGCGCCAAGGCGACATCATCGCCGCGGTCTGGTTCCCGCGCATCCGGTTCGAGGACATCCGACTGCTTGCTCCAGTCGATAGCGCTAACCTGGACCAGATCGTCGCGGTTCCCCACCTGGTAGAGGACCGGGGTATCGAGTGGACCATCGCCCAGATCCAGATGGCGCGGCGATACGTGATGGTGCTCTCGCAGTGCTGCGATCTCGAGATGCTGAAGGGTCGGCCTAGGGGTCTCGCGGCGGTTGTTTCTCCGCTCGTCCCTGTGCCGGACATGTACCGGAAGAAGCCCGAATACCTCGCCGCCCTGCGCGAAAACAGGGTCGAGAGCTACGTCAATCACTTCTACGTGGAGCAAGCTCCCCCGCTGCCCTCCGACTTCATCGTGGATTTTGGACGCGTCGTCTCCATCGGATTGGATCAGGTCCGCGACCTCCTGAACCAGAAGGTCCTCCAACTCACCGACGCCAGCCGCATCGCGCTGAAGAGCAAGCTCGCGTTCAACTTCGGCCGATTGACCGACGAAGAGGAGGCTGCCGGCTACAAGCTGGCCACCCCATCCACAGCGCCTCCCGAGGATCGGGCGAAACCGGGACCCGAGGCCGCAGGAGCACCGGCCCCCGCCGAGAAAGGCGACAAACCCGAGCAGCTCCCGAAAGCGCCGCCCGGCCCCGGAGGGTGAACGCCGCTTCAGCTCCGACGCTGCTCCGGTCCGCTGGCTGGTGAATTGCCCGGCTCCCAGTCGTAGCTCCACGCCGCGTGCCTCTGCCCGCACCGGCGGCAGTCGAACCGATGCTCGAAGACGCCGCAGGCGCGGTCCTGGCGGACGTAGTAGAGCGAGCTGCCGCAGCGGACGCACAGTGGGGCAAGCGCGCTGAGTCCATGTCCGATCATGTACACCCGTCTGGTGACAGGGAAGCCCGGGCAATTCCTGCGTAGTCCGGAAACATGGTTGCGTCAGTGACTCCGTATCCCTTCAGAAGGCTCCGCACACGAGGGGCGTGCTGCCGATCCAACACGAACTTCTGCAGAGAGTCATCTCCGAGGAGATCCTCTAGCGGCGATTCCTCCCAGACCGCATCCCACGAGGAATGATCAATCCCACCACCTACTAGGTGGGTGGTCAGGTACCCACGTTGCGCCACGAGATTTGCATTGCCGGCCCGCGTAGCATGGACGAGGGCAAATCCCTTCCCATTTGGTTTCAGGCCGCAGGGAGTCATTGAGACCGACCGAGGCTCGCCAGTTTTGGGCGGCCTCAAGACCCAGAGTGCGATATGTTTATCCTCCGCGTTCTTGTCTGGTAACGCCGCAAAATAGGCGCCCACGAACGGGTTCTCCGTCCAGTCCAGAAATCGGGTGGGCAGCCTGTTGTGCTGCGCCAGAGCAATCAATGCGACCCACTCGTCGAGGGGCCACAGGATTCCAAACCTCAGCACCAATGGTAGCGTTTCTGAGTTCTGTCGGAAGCCTTCGAGTTCGCCCCTGAAACGGTAGCTGTCATTTGGAATGGCCAGCCCGATCTCGTCACAGGCCGAAACGAAGCGAGACAACGTTTCAATCTCCTCGCGAACCTGCTGCTTGAGCGTACGCTTCTTCTTCTTCCCGCACCGAAGGGCCGTCGCGAGCAGTTGCCAGGATGCGTCTGCGCAGCCGCGAAACAAGGTTGGCAGGCCGTCTGCCGGCAAGTCTCGAAAATGGCCGGATGCCGGCGAAATGGACAAGAGGAAATCCTCGGCGTCCTTGCATTCGATCACCTTGGGCATTTCCTGGCTGGCCCCCAGCTCGCATGAGCACCTAGTTTGCCGCCGAGCGAAGCAGGAAGGCAAGGGGAGCCAACCGCGGGATTCCCCAGGAGCTGCGCCCGATCCTTAGCGCGCCTCGCTGACACGGCGGCGGGAAAGACGGGGCCACTCAGCAGCCAGGGCGGAGGCGAGGAGCTTGGCGGCGGCGGCGACCCCAGGCGCAAAGGCGCCGCAACCTGAGGATGACGGCGCTGCTGGTCAAGGTCTCCCCAGACGAAAAGCAGCTCATCGACGACAGGGCCTACCGCGAGGGCGTGCCGACAGCGGCGTGGATCCGGTACGTGTGCCTGTGCGACGTGCACGGCGATGAGTCCTACAGGCCCAACGCCACCCAGAAGGAGCTGGAGCGCGACTCCTACATGCAGAAGCGGTGGCAAGTGGCGGACGTGATCAGCTCGGAGATGGAGTTCCTCCAAGGTCGGAGCGTCTACCGACACTCCGATGAGACTGCCGCCAGACGGTATGCGCTGAGCGACGAGGGCAGAAAAAACCGCCGTCAAGAGGAAGAAGTTGCGCGGCAGCTCAGCGCCGGGCGGACCAGGATGCCAGCGAGGGGGAAGCCGTAGCCCGACGCTCTCCCATGCTCTGGGTAAGGGATCGATAACTCCACGCATAGTGGAGTCGGTACTTCGTGGGCGGCGGCCGGTGCCGTACCGCGGCGCGTTCCGAAGTCGGAAAACCCCGGGCCTACCCCCTCGCGCCGGGAAAGCATGCTTCCCCGTGAGTCGGAGGGCCCGCGGCCGGCGGCAACGGACTTCGCGGCACTCGGTGCGGCTAAGGCGCGCAGGGCCGCCGCCTGGCGCTGGCGCACGGAAAGCGCCCGGTTGAGGCTGTGGGTCGTCCGGACCCGCGGCGCGCTCCTGGGGCGTTTACGGGGCTCGGATGTTGAACCTTACTCAAGCTGAGGCACCCAGGCAGCACCCAGGAAGCGCAGGCGGCGCCGTTTCCCCTCTGACGGGCGCCCTCCGGACACCGCCCAGCGCGGGCGATTATCCAGGGTAAGCCGCTTAGCCGGACTACGTAGGAATTTCTCCCCCGCCACGTCAAATCTCCCCGGGAAGTTCTCCCCACCCGAGGGCCCCCAGTCGGCTAAGTGTGCTAAGTAACGCTAAGCTGCTATGTGGCACTAAGCCTGCACGCTCATGGGGTACGGGGACGCGGCCCGTTCAATCCGCGAGGGGAAGGAAGCCCATGACACGCGCAGAGCTTGAGCAGACCTACACGGTCCAGGGGAACCGCATCGTTTCGCCCGGCAAGTTCGAGGCGGAGAACATCTGGGCGCCGTACTTCTGGGACGTAGCGATGGACGGCGGCGCCGAGGAAATCACCACGCCGCACAATCCCCACCCCATCTCTCGAATGACCATCGAGCCGGAGGACGTGCGCCAGTTCCCCGAGCTTAAGGGGTTCGGCACCGTCGAGCTGTTCGAGGACGGCAACGGTTTCGTCTACTGCGAGGTGCGGCCGTGAGCGCGCCGATGCAGCGGAGACACTTCGAATCGATCGCAGAAATTCTGCGGGCGACGACGCCCCTGGCGCGAGACGGCGACGACGCGATGACGATGTGGAAGGTGGTCGTCATCCGGTTCGCACAACGCCTGGAGCAGACCAACGCGCGGTTTGACCGCGAGCGCTTCCTGGAAGCCTGCGGGATGGGGGAGGAGCGCGAGCAGATCGAACAGGAACGGTACGAGCGCACCATGCGCATCCGCGGGAGCGTTCCGGCGGGCCGACCATGACGGCGCTGGTCATCGCCGCGTGGTGGGTGTCGCTCTGCCTCGTGTTCCTCACCGGCTTCTGCCTCGGCCGGCGCCGGTTCCACAGCGACTCCGGCGCGGGGCCGCGCGCACTGGAAGACCAGCTCAAGCGCGAGCGTGCGCACCGCATCGATCGTGGATGACGAAAACCCAGAGGAGGGAAGGACCATGGAACACACTCTGAAAGTGAGACTGACCGCGACGCAGATGCACGCGCTGAAGAAGCACGCGGAGAAGAAGAAGCGGGAGCCGGAGGAGGACTTGATCGCAGTGTGGTGGGGCCGCATGTGCGCTCTCGCGGACTACGCGGAGAAGCTCGAAACCAAGGGAGCCAGGTTCCGCCCCTACGCTCCGAGGAACCTGGACGACGCGCAGCGGGACAAGCTCAAGGCGGAGGCGGTCAAGGAGGGGATCGCCCCCAAGCCCCCGCGCCCGAAGCAGTTGGCCATCCCAGGAGTGAAGCGGTGAACCGCCAGGCCGCGTCGGTGGCCGCGGAGAGGGCCGCGCTGGCCTCGTCGGCGCGCGCCCTCCTGGCGCTGCTCCCGAGTCGCGGCGGACACGCGCGGGGCTGCCCGGGCTCCAGAGGGAGGAGCTGTACGCCAGCGTGCGTCAGGGCGCGGGCCGCGCTCGCGGAGGTGCGGGCGGTGCTGTTCCCCTGGACGCGCCGGAGAGACTCCCGATGATCGAGCACAAGAGGAGGAAGAACGAGATGGACAGTCCCGCTAAGCCTGAAGTAGCGTCCGCCGCCATGCCGGCCAAGGACGAGACCCGAGAGCGCAAGTCGCTCGTCTCCTTCACCGAGGACGAATGGGAGGAGATCGTCAAGGCTGCGGCCGGAGTCCCGCCGGCCATCTGGATCCGCCTCGCCGCGCTGGAGAAGGCGCGCGACGGGAAGAAGGGTCGGAAGACGTGATCGCCGCGGATGAGGGAACGCATCGCATGGCCGTGCGCCATGAGGTCGCAAGTCTGCCGTCCCGGATCCCTCTCCCCATCGATGCAGTCACCCCAGCGGAGATGGTTGCAGATGCAACCTTGCCCGGCGCGGGCCAGGACGCCGCTCCCCAGGGGAGGGGCCCAAGGGGCGCAAGGGGCCCAAGGGCCCAATTTCTAGATTCCGGTACCTTTTTGCTTTCATTTTCATCTCTCAAAGGCAGAATTGGGCCCCTTGGGCCCCTTGGGCCCCTACCACAAAGCTCCGGAGAGCCGCGCACTTTAGAATTACAGTCCCTCACAGGGAGCACATGGTCGGTCGCTTCTGGCACCCAGTTGGCACCCACGTCCCCATCGTCTAGAGGCCCAGGACACCGCCCTTTCACGGCGGTAACCAGAGTTCGAATCTCTGTGGGGACGCCACCTTTCTACTGGGAATTACTTGTGTTTTCCTGCGGAGGGGTGCCGCTCTCCCCCTGCTCTCCCCGCAGTGGCGGCCGCTGCTCGAGCAACCGGATGGCCTGGTTGAGCGACGCCGGCGACAGGTGCATGTAGCGCATCGTGGTGCTGAGGTCGGCGTGTCCGGCCAGCTCCTGGATGGCCCGAACGGGCGCTCCGCGCATCGCAAGGTGCGAGCAGAAGGTGTGGCGCAGGATGTGGACGCCGCTGGTCAGCGGCAGCCCGGCGCGCGCTTGCGCTCGCTGCATCCAGCTTCGCAGCGTGTTGGCCGAGATGAGCTGCCCGTCGCGTTGGTAGAATGCCCGCGGTCCGCGGAGGTGCCGGATCGCTTGCAGCGCCACTCCCAGCCTCGCCGTCATCGGCACGCGTCTCGTCTTGCCGCTCTTTGGCGTGTCGATCTGCCCTTGCCAGTCGGATTGCCGCACCGTGATCTGGTTGCGCTTGAAGTCGATGTCCGAGCGCTCCAGCGCGATGATCTCCCCGCGGCGCAATCCCGCCTCGCCCGCGAGGAGCACGAAAGCCAGGACGTCTGCCCCTGCCTTGCCGGCGCCCTCGACGAGCTGCTCGAACTCCTCGAAGTCGTAGAAGGGCAGTTCCGGGTCAGGCGCCTTGACCATCTTCACCGACACCGGCATCAAGGCGAGCTCCTTCCAGTCGACTGCGACCTTCAGGAGCTTCGACAGGACCGTCAGGACGCAGTTCACCGTCTTCGGCTTCATCGCGGCGAGGTGCCGCTTCACCTTCTGCACCTCGTAGTCACCGATCTCGTTGAGGCGCTTCTTGCCGAGCACCGGCACCAGGTGCTTCTCGAGGACAGTCTGTTTCGCAGCAATGCCCGAGGCCTTCAGCTTGTTCGCCTTCGCGTAGTCCTCGATGAACCGCTTCGAGAACTCCTCGAGCGTGGGCACCTCCTTCTGTGGCTGCGCCTTACCGTGGAGCGCAAGGTACCGCTCGCGCTCCTCAGCCCAGCGCTTCGCCCCGGACCTGGACTGGACAGGGGACTTCGTCCGCTCGCGGTGGCGCGTGCCGTCCGGAAGTCGCACACGGATGTCCACCTCGAGGAACCCCCATTTCTTGCTCTTGCTGACCCTCACACTCATCGTCGTTCGCCTTTCTCCGGCGACGACGCACGCCTGGCGCGACACTCTAGCAGGTCGGCCGTCCGCCAGATCAGACGGCGACCTGGGCCGATGGGACGCGGCAACTGCCCGCGAGCATGCATCGCGTAGATGCCGCCTCGGGTGGTCTTGAGGAGCCGAGCGGCATCGTCGACCCCCGAGGTGGGCTCGTTGCCGGTCGAAGAAGCCGTCAGGCGTTTCAGCAGGTCGCCGACAGTGGCGGCGAGACGCTCCACCGATTCTGACCCCGCTGTGCGCCTGCGATCCGAGCGCCTACGGTCTGGCTCGTCCATCTCGGGATCCCTCCTTCGCCAAGTAGTGTGACGTTTGTATGTACAGTTAGCATTCACTCGACTGGACGTCAAACGCGGTAGAGGGCTTGCCGACCGCACACTGCCTATGGGGTTCAGCCGTCCAAGGGCACTTGAAGCTGCGAGTCCTTTGGTCCCGAACGGGCAGCCGCGGAAATCCACGGCCTGTCTTCGGCTGGCACCGCACCACCACCGCCAGAAATCACAGGCGCCGCGGAGCCGGCCGATTCGGATGGCGCAGACAGCGGATACGTCGAGACGCCGTTTGGTGCGCCGGGGGTGCGCGGGGTGCCCGCGGATCCCGGTCCGCACGAGCGGCTTCTGACCGTTCGCGAGGTCGCGGCCCGTCTTGGCGTCTGCTCGGCCTGGTCTACAGCTCGTGCCAGCGGAATGAGCTCGTGGTGATCCGCATCGGCGGCGCGCTTCGGTTCCGACGCGAGGCGGCCGAGTCGTTCGTCGCCCGGCGATGAGCGAACTACCGCCCGGTGCACCACGGGGGCGCGTACGTTCCGCACGCGCGCAGGGGCCAAGCGCCGCCGGCCCGTGTTTGGGCGATGCTCCCGAAGGGCCGCCGAACGTTCTACTCGACCGTCAACGGCGGTCGACAGTCCCTCTAGTCGGAGTCCTTCGGGAGCCACTCTAAGGGCAGCTCTTCTATCTCGTCACCGTCAACGGCCAAAAGATGAAGGTTTTCGGTTCTACGTTCGGGGACGATGAACAGGGTCACGTCTGCGATCGCCTTTACCTCTATCTTACTTGGATCGACGTTCCACTTCCCTTCTCCGTAGGTTCGATTCAGCCAGTCCTCAACGAGAGGGAATTGTAGTTTGGCGCCGAGGACGCGCGCTTTGAGGCGACCAAGAACCGGCGCAATTTTGTTGCGGAGCTTCCGGTACATCTCCGGCGTGTCGAGAAGAAGCTTCGTAGCCCCAATGCCCTTGAGAGCGACCGGAGCGAAATGAATGACTACTTCGATGAACTTGTGTGCCTCCGCACCAAGGCTCTCAGCGAGGTACTCGCGTTCGCTCTCCGTGATTTCGAACCCGATTGTTCGCACGGAGTCTGCCAGTTGGTGTGCTTCCGCTCGCGATGCGAGCGGGAAGTGCAGCTCTGCCAACTTGTCATCGTCATCTGAAAGGGTTTTCCAGGGCCGGCGATCGCCTTGGAGAATCGCGCGTACCACATCCTTGGACTCGCGTAGCATGTTTGGATCGTCGCGCCGCGTGCGAGGATCGTCAATCCCCATCGGCGGCACTCGAACCGCGGCGACTCGCGGATGTTCCGCGCGCAGACGTACCACAACCACGAGCGACACGCGCAGCGACCGCCAGCGGATACGGGGGGGAGTTGCTCGCGTTGCGTTTCGATCGGGTCAGGGCGAACATCCTTCGGATGAGCGAACTCATACAGGCCAGCGCAACCCTCGTCTGGGATGCCGCAAAAGGTTACGTCATCGAGAAGGCGCTCGCGCCCGGTCTCGATTCAATCTGGGCTCACGCGAAGCGCATCCTGTTCCCTCGCTGGGACGCCGCGTTCAGCGAGGTCCAGCGCAACATCGCCGATGCCTTCGAGAGCGCGCGGGAGGGAGACGCCCAGTTCATCGATCGCCTACGCCGTTCGTTCGATACTGGCGAGGCCGACGCGCTGGTCACGCGTCTGCTTCGCGACGCCGCGCAAGCGACGACTGACGAACGCATGCTCATGCTCGCTGCCGCCGCAGCCGGCCTGTTGACGCCGGCTCTCGACTCGGAGATGCGGTCTCGTGTCGCGCGTGTCCTCGAGCAACTGGAGCCGAGTGACGTCATAGGCCTTCGGGAGGCGAGCGCGGCATGCGCGCTGGACCACGACGTCCGGCAAATCAGCGGGCCGCCGGAAGCGACAAGAGCGTTGGAGCAAGCGGGATGTCTCTTCCATGCCGAGGGCATTGGGTACCGCAGCAGCTACGAGGTGACACCACTCGGGACCGCTGTTCTCCGCGCGCTGCAGGCATGGACGCCCACGGCGAATTAGCGCGGTTGATACCCGGTTGAGCCGCGTATACGGCGGCGCGCACGCGATCGTGGATTTCAGGCATAGATGCGGCGCTGCTCACGCGCGCAGACAATGACGCGGAGCGGCTATCGGCCGAAACAAGCCGCCACGTAGCCCGCGCGGCGGCTGTAGCGAAGCTTCTGAACGCGGCACAGCTCGCAACCGAACGCCCGAGCCGCAAAAGATCAGCGGCGCGCGGTCGGCGCTGACGAGCAGTGAAGCGGGAGCGCCGCCGCGCGAACGGGGACGCCCTTGACACGATCGATCTCCGCACAGGCGAGCTTCGCGACCACTGTCTCGACGCCACAGGCCACACAACGGCAACCTGGCTGCTCGCCGGCAGCAACGTCGTAGACTAGCGTGCTTGGAGGGACTCGAACCCCCAGCCGGCGACTTCGAAGGCCGGGCGAGGGGCTTACACGGCGTAGCAAGCTTTCGCAACCTCTTGCAACTACTCGGGATGAGGCGGGCTCGGATTCCAGGGCTTCGCAGGTTTTTGCACCGTTCACCGAGGATTCTGCGGACAGGTTGCGGACGCTGCTGACGGTCAAGGAGGTCGCTGCATACCTCCACGTATCTACCAAGACGGTGTACAGGCTCTGCGCGCTCGGTGAATTGCGACACGTGCGCGTGCTCAACGCCATCAGGATGGCTCCATCAGACGTCGATGCACTCGTATTCGCCAGCCGGCTTTGACCCGGAGCTCACTCAACTGACGGCCGGGCTCGGGGTTTCGTCGAGCGGGTATGCGGGAGGCGTCCGGAAGAGCGCCCGCATGCGGCAGAACCCGGCTACTTGTACAGGCTCTGCAAGAAGGGTGACCTGCCCGCGCTTCGGATCGGAGGAGCGCTGCTCTTCGAACCAGATGCCATCCGCAGGTACATCGAGCGGACACGTCTCTGAAGTTGTTCACTTCGTGCGGCTTCGCGCGCGTCTTGGCCGCGGGGCCGGCCGCCGCGGAGCAACGGCGTCGGCAGGCATCGCCAGCTCGCGCTCCATCGCATCGACGAGATCGAACAGCTCGCGCACCTCCCATGCACGGTTGCGGCGCGCGATCGTCGTCGCGCGCAGCACGCCGGCTTGCGCCAGGAGGGCGATGGCCTCGTTCGCGGCCTGCCGCGATCGATGAAGGATTCCGGCCGCCGATCGGAGAGTGACGATAGGGTATGCAGGGAGCAATTGAATGAGCGCCTCCGCGCTCGAATGCCTGCGAGGGCGGCCAGCGCGCTCGCGCCAGGATCCCTGGAGGCTTGCGAGGCGCGAACCCAGCTCCGACGCTTTGGCTGCAGCTCGCTCCGCCGCTCGGGCGAACGCCAGGCACCAATCTTCGATGCGTCCGTCCCTGTAGGCCGTCAGGCCAGCGATGTACGCCCTCGAATCTCCGGCCAGCACCAGGCTCACCGGGGGGACGAATCGGGGCGCGAGCTCGCGCCGACGCAGGACAACGTGGATGAGCGCGCGGCCGACGCGACCATTGCCGTCCGCGAACGGATGGATGGTCTCGAACTGCGCATGTGCGATCGCGGCCTGGACGAGTGCAGGCATGTCGCTCCGGTTGAGGAATGCGGCAAGATCTTCCATCAAATCCGGAACGTACTCAGATGGTGGCGGCACGAAATCCGCCTGCCCTGGGTTGAACCGGTTACCGCCAATCCAGTTCTGACGGTCGCGGAGCTTGCCCGCGATGCCGGGAGTCGTGGTCGCGAGCATCAGCACGCGATGGATCGCGAGCACGTCCGCGACCTGCAGCGGCTTCGCCCGATGACCAAGCCGCACCGCCTCTACCATCGCGGCCACGTTCCCGAGCACGGAACGAGCTGTCTCGTCGCTGCCACCCTCGCCCGCCGCCTCGGCCTGCGCCAGACGCCGCTGCGAGAGCTCGAGTCCTTCGATGCGCGACGACGCCACTGACTCGGCCCGCAGGAGCCGGCGCGCCAGCGCCTCGAGACTCGGCATTACCGGCGGAGCGCGGTCCAGCGAATCGACGATACGCTCGGCAGCCGAGACCACCGCGGCAATGGCAGCGGACAGTCGGATGTCGAGTTGCGCGATTGGGTCGGGGACGTACGCGAGGTAGTGAAGGGATTGCCGCTCGCGCTTCGGCCCCGGGGCGCTGGGATTGGCAGGCCAATTCCGGGACTCGAGGCGGGGCACACGCCAAAACTTGAGCACTCGAACGCGCTTGTCAAGGTTTGTGGATAAACCTTGACTAACGGGCAGCCCTGGTCAAGGTTCCTTTCCGAGCGTGAGAGCCGCTGCCGCTTGCTGGGCGGACGCTGGTCGCCGCGCTCGGCGGCTGACCGGCGTATCCGGTGGGACCGGGGATGGTTGACACCCGAGGACCTGGATCGGTTCGGAGTGGGTGGTTGTCCAACAAGCAACGACCTCCTCTTACCCGTTGGGTCGTACAGTCTCCGGCCCTTCAAGGGGGGCAGGCGGCGATCGGCTCGAAGGTCGGTTGCCGTGGGCTGAATCCTGACCTTGAGCGAAGCGCGCTCCCTCGATCAGGGAAATTGAGGCCTGCGATTCTCCAAACTAGAGTCCGGTGCAGGCGGGGGAGCACAAAGGATGCTGGTAGCAAACGCGGTTACACCGAGAGTCCTGGTCATCGATGATGAGGCTCGCAACCGCACGCTCTGCAGGAGGATCCTCGCCGCGGAATACCACGTGCTCGAGGCGGAGGACGGACCCTCGGCGCTGAAGCTCCTCGAGAACGAGGAGGTCGATCTAGTCCTCCTCGACGTGATGATGCCGGGCATGAACGGGTTCGAGGTCTGCTCGCGCATCAAGGCCGAGGCCGAGGACTACCTGCCGGTGCTCTTCCTCACCGCGCTCGGCGAGCAGGAGGAGCGCAACGCCGGACTTCACGCCGGCGCCGACGATTTCATCTGCAAACCGTTCGACCGCCGTGAGCTGCTCCTCCGCGTGGCGGCTTTCGTGCGGCTGCGCCGGCACGAGGCGACCGTCCGGCGGCAGATGAAGGAGCTCCGCGAGCTGCAGGAGCTGAAGGACGACCTGGTCTCCCTGCTCGTGCATGATCTGCGCAACCCGCTGGCCGGGATGATCAGCTTTCTCGAGGTACTGCGCGAGGAGGTCGCGTCGGTCGCCTCTTCGGAGCTGGCGGACGACTTCCAGCAGGCGCTCGGGGCGGCCAACCGCATGCGAAGCGCGCTCGACGAAGTGCTCCGCGTACGGCAGCTCGAGGACGGGGCTCTAGCGCTGCGCCGCGAGCCGCTCCATCCGAGCGAGGCCGTGGCGGAAGCGGTCGCCGCCGCGCAGGGCGTGGCGCGGGCGAGGAACGTCGAGCTGCGCAGCGCCGGAACCGCCGAGGTCGTGCTGAGCGCCGACCGCGATCTGGTCGTGCGCTCGGTGGAGAACCTGCTCCACAACGCGATTCGCTACTCGAAACCGGGGAGCGCGGTGGACGTGACGGTGCGCTCGGAGGACGGCGGCGCCTGGATTGCGGTAGCGGACCGGGGACCGGGGATCCCTTTGGAGATGAGAGAGCGTCTCTTCGAGAAGTTTGCCTCGCTGGAGTCGCGAAGCAATGGCGCGCGTCGCGGGTTTGGTCTCGGCCTTTATCTCGTCAACCTGACCGTGACGGCGCACGGCGGGCGCGCCTCGGTGAGCGACCGCGTGGGCGGAGGTACCGTCTTCGCGCTCTTCTTTCCGGCGGGTCCGTGAGAGTGGAAGATCGGGGGCGCGGCGGGCTCGAGCAGCTCGACTCCATCCTCGAAATGGTCGCCGGTCTCAGGGGCATCGACTTCCGTGACTATCGCCGCGACACGCTGAAGCACCGGCTGGAGGCGCGCATGGCCGCGGTGGGCATCTCCGACGTCGGGGAGTACCGCAGGCGGCTGCTCGAGCATGCGGAGGAGATCGATCGGCTGGTCGAGTCGCTGGTGGTCCCGGTGACCGAGTTCTTCCGTGACGCGTGGGTGTTCCGGGAGCTCTCCGAGCGCGTCCTGCCGGAGCTGCTCGTGGGCGAGCCGCCGCTGCGCGCTTGGGTGGTCGGCGCCGCCAGCGGCGAGGAGGCGTACTCGCTCGCGATGCTGCTCGAGGATGCTGGCGCGCAGTACCGCATCATCGCCTCCGACCTCGACGAGCCCTCGCTGCGGATGGCGCGCGCGGGGCTTTATGCGACCGATCGGGTCGGGGAAGTCCCGGAGGAGTTGAAGGACCGCTACCTGCGGCCGGAGCCGGGCGGTTACCTGGTGACCGACGCGCTCCGCCGGCGCATCCAGTTCGCCCGCCACGACCTGATGGGCTCGCGGCTGGCACCCGCCGAGGCGATCTTGGCCTCCTTCGACCTGGTCCTCTGCCGCAACGTGCTCCTCTACTTCGATTCCTCGCTGCGCGCGCGCGCGGTGGAGAGGCTGGTTTCAGCGGTGCGGCCGGGAGGCGGGCTTGTGCTGGGCAGCTCGGAGACGATCTCCTCCGAGGCCCTGGCAAATTGGCCCGGGACGCGTCTCGGCGCCAACATCTTCCAGCGGAGCGGCCCCTGATCGATCGCGTCGGCTTTCGCCACTGGCCCCTGCGGCGCAAGATGTTGGCGCTGCTGCTCGCGGCCTCGGCGGTGCCGCTGGCGATTACCGCGGCCATCGCGTTCGGCAGCGCGCGGGGGCTCATCCGCGCTTCCACCAAGGAGCTGCTCGACGCGCGCACCGCCGTGCTCGCCGCCGAGCTGGACGCTTTCCACGACTCTTTTCTCAGCCAGTGCCGGCGGCTGGCGCTGCTGCCCGCGGTGCGGGAGACGCTCGCCGGCGGCCCGGAGCAACGCGCCGACTGGAAGGATCGGCTCGCACAGGTGCTCGCGGCGTATGTGACGACCGACGCGCGAGTCCGCGGAGTGGCGCTCTTCGACGCAAGCGGCACCATTGTCGCCGGGACCGAGCCCCCGCTCCTGGGCCGCAACTACTCGTTCCGCCGCTACTTTCAGGAGGCGATCCGCGGCGTGCCGGTGATCTCGGACGTCTACGTTGCCGTGCCCGAGGTGAGCTCGGTTCCCTCCATCGCCTACGCCGTCCCTGTCAAGGACCGAACGCAGCGGACGGTGGGCATCGCGGTGATCTTCGCGCGCGCGACCGCCTTCTGGGAGCTGGTCTCCGCGATGAACGGTCAAGCGGGCGCGGGCAGCTTCGCCGTGGTCTACGACGCGCATGGCGTCCGCATCGCCCACAGCTTCAACAGCGCCGAGGTATTCCACCCGGCGGGCGCGCTCGATCCCGCCACGGTCGAGAACATGGTGGCCGAGCGACGGTTCGGGGAGAAAACGCGCCAGCTGCTGGAGAATCCATCGAACGTTCCCGAGGAATTCTCGCGCGTTCTCCGGCCTGACCCCGGCGAGTTCCAGGCATACTCGCCTGCCAACGGGAAGGTGAATCTAGGCGTCTGGCACCGTCTGAAGCAGGTCCCTTGGACCCTCTTCACCCTGGTGCCCGTTTCGGTGCTGGATGCGCCGGTGGAGAAGCAGGTCCGCGAGACCGCGCTGGCGAACGCCTTGGCCATTGGCCTGGCGCTGATCGGCGGGATGCTGCTCGCGTCGCGGATCCTCGCGCCGGTTCGCGCGCTCACCACGGCGGCGGACTCCGTTCGCGCCGGTCGCCTCGACGCGCGCGTCCAGGCTGATGGCGCCGACGAACTGGGCCGCCTCGGCACCACCTTCAACTCCATGGTGGAAGCGCTGAGCGCCGCGCGCGACGACCTGGAAGGGAAGGTGCGCGAGCGCACGGCGGCGCTGCATGGCGCCAACCAGGAGCTGCAGCGAAGCAACGACGAGCTGGACGAGCGCACGCGAGCGCTCCAGGAACGCCAGGCGCGCGATGCGGCCTATGCGCGCGCGCTCGCGGCGCTCACCGGCGACGGCGACCTGGGCGAGGTGCTCGAGGCGACGCTGCGCGAGCTTGGGCGCGAGACCCGCGCGGTGGTGCTCGTCTGCTACCGGCTGGAGGGCGGGCAGCTGCTTCCCGCCGGCGCGGTCGGGGCGCTGCGGGACGCCCTCGAGGCTGCTCCGGTCGAGGGAGTGACCGCCGACGTCTTGCATACGCGCAGGCTCACGGTCGTGGACCAGATTCCCGAGGACGCGAAGCTCCGTTTCGACGCGGCGCTCGCCGTCGGTCGCCCGCGCAGCGTGGCTCTGGTGCCGCTCTGCATCGGCGACCAGGCGGCGGGTCTGCTTGCCGCGGGAGCGCTGGAGCCATTCACTCCCGGATCGCTCGAGCTGTGCGCTGAGCTGGCGGTGCCGCTCGCCCTCACGATGGCCCGCCACGAGCTGCACCAGCAGACCGAGCGATACGCCGGTGAGCTGGCGCAGCGCAACGAGGAGTTGCGGCTGCAGGCTTCCGAGCTCAAGCTGCAGAGCGAGGAGCTGCAGGCGCAGCGCCTCGACCTCGAGCAGAAGAACCGCGAGGTGCAGCGCGCCGACCGGCTCAAGTCGGAGTTCCTCGCGAACATGTCGCACGAGCTGCGCACGCCGCTCAACGCCATCATCGGCTTCTCCGAGCTGCTTCTCGAGGATGCACGCAGCTCCCTCCGCACTGAGCACATGCAGTTCGTGCAGGACATCCTCGCCAGCGGCCGGCACCTGCTCGCCCTCATCAACGACATCCTCGATCTCGCCAAGATCGAGGCGGGCCGCATCGAGCTGCGGCTTGCGGCCCTGCAGCCGGCCGAGGCGGTCGACGAGGCGCTCGCGCTCGTGCGCCCGCAGGCACAGCGCAAGCGCATCGAGCTGGTCGCCACCGTGCCCGAGACCGAGCCCGCCTGGGCCGACGGGGACAAGCTACGCCAGGTACTCCTCAACCTGCTCTCCAACGCGATCAAGTTCAGCCCAGAGGCCGCGCGCGTGGAGGTGGCGGTGGAGCAGGACGCGGACAAGCTCCGCTTCAGCGTGCGCGATCAGGGCCCGGGGGTCGACGACGCGCTTCTTCCCCGGCTCTTCCAGCCCTTCGTGCAAGGGGAGAGCCCGCTGATGAAGAAGCACCAGGGCACCGGGCTGGGTCTCGCCATCTGCAAGCGGCTCGTGGAGGAGCAGGGCGGTTTGATCGCGGTGGAGAGCGCTCCCGGACGAGGATCGACGTTCGCCTTCACCATTCCCGTCGCGCGCCCCGGCCCGGGAAAACCTGCGGTGGCCTCCGAGCGAGTCCACCAGCTCGTCTCGCCGCCGGCCGGCGGCGGCGCCCGCCCGCTGGTCCTCGTGGCAGAGGACGATCCTGCCACCGCGCGCCTGTTTCATGCCTACCTGCGCGACGGCGGCTACGAGGTGGAGCAGACGGCGCGCGCCGGCGACGTCGTCGCGCTCGCCGAGCGGTTGCGGCCGCGGGCCATCCTTCTCGACCTCGATCTGCGCGGCGAGGACGGCCTCGCCGTGCTGCAGCAGCTCAAGAAGCACGAGTCGACCCGCGACATCCCGGTGGTGATCGAATCCGTGAACGAGGACCGGCAGCGCGGGTTGATGCTCGGGGCTGCCGACTACCTCGTGAAGCCGCTTGACCGCCGGACGCTGCTGGAGCGGCTGGCACGGCTGGTCCCGCTTCCGCAGGCCGGCGAGCGCCCCACCGTGCTGGTGATCGACGACGATCCCAGCGTGGGCGAGGTGCTGCGCCCCATCCTCTCGGCGGCCGGATACCAGCTCCTCGCAGCCGGGCTGGGAAAGGAGGGGCTGCAGATCGCTGCGCGCGAGAGACCCGCGCTCGCCGTCGTCGACCTGCTTCTCCCCGACATCTCCGGATTCGACGTGCTGGACGCGCTGGCTTCGGACGAGCGCACGCGCGAACTGCCGGTGCTGGTGCTCACTGCCGCGGACCTCTCGGAGTCCCAACGCGAGCGGCTGCGTACGCGCGTCTCGGCACTGGCGCAGAAGGGCGACTTCACCCGCGAGGCCGTGCTGGCCGCGGTCGCGCGCGCGACCGGCGCCGCCGGGCCCCAGCCGCCGCCGGTAAACGGGGCGCACATCCTCGTTGTGGACGACCACGACCTGAACCGCGAGTTGGTGCGGACCGTGCTCGAACGCCGGGGTTATCGGGTCTCTGTTGCCGAGGACGGCGAGTCGGGCGCGCAGCTCGCACGCCGCGAGCGGCCCAGCCTCATCATTCTAGACTTGGCGATGCCTCGCAAAGACGGCATTGCCGCGGCGCGCGAGCTGAAGGCGGACCCGGAGCTTGCCTCGACGCCGCTGGTGGCGCTCACCGCGATGGCGATGCGCGGCGACGAGGCGCGCGCCAGGGAGGCCGGGTTCGACGCATATCTCACCAAACCCGTCGTGCGGCGCGACCTGGAAGAGACGGTGGCGCGCTTGCTCAGGCGCCAGGGCGTCGAGCGGACCTGATGCAGCGCCACTTCGCCGCACTGGGCCCCTTCCTCGACGAGGCGCGATGAGCGGAGCGCTTGCACGGATGCGCTACTCGCTGCTCCTCGTCGAGGACGACGTCCTGATCCGGCACTCCATCACGTCGTTTTTGACGCGCAAGGGGTACGGCGTCGTCGACGCTGGCACCTGTGCGGAGGCGGAGCGCGCCTTCTCGACGGGGCGGCCCGATCTCGCCCTCCTCGATTACGAGCTCCCTGACGGGAACGCGCTCCGGCTCCTGCCTGGGTTGCGCGACTCCGACGTGCCCGTTGTGATTCTCAGTGGTAACGCGTCGGTCGAGCGGGCGGTGCTTGCGATCAAGGAGGGTGCTGAGCACTTCCTGACCAAGCCGGTCGAATTGTCCGCCCTTCTCAGCATGATCCAGCGCACGCTGGAGAACCAGCGGAACCGGCACAAGCAGCTCGTGGCGCAGACGGGCGGACAACGCGAGGCCCCCGATCCGTTCATCGGCACAAGCGCGGCGATCCGCGCGCTTCGGATGGACGCGATGCGCGTCGCTGACGCCGACAGCGCAGTGCTCGTGACGGGTGAGACCGGCAGCGGCAAGGGCGTGCTGGCGCGCTGGCTCCACGACCACGGGCCGCGCGCCACCGAGGCGTTCGTGGACCTGAACTGTGCCGGCCTCGCCAAGGATCTCCTGGAAAGTGATCTCTTCGGGCACGAACGCGGCGCGTTCACCGGAGCGGCCTCCGCCAAGCAAGGCCTGCTCGAGATCGCTCACCGTGGGACTGTGTTCCTCGATGAAATCGGCGACGTCGATGCACAGGTGCAGCCGCGTCTACTCAAGGTGTTGGAGGAGAGACGTTTCCGCCGTCTTGGCGATGTCCGCGACCGGATGGTCGACATCCGGTTGATCGCGGCGACCCACCACGATTTGGGGCAACTCGCGCGCGAGAAGCGCTTCCGCGAGGATCTGTATTTCCGCATCAGCACGCTCCCGCTGCGGGTGCCGCCCCTGCGCGAGCGCCTCGAGGACCTCCCGGAGCTGTCCGCAAGGTTGCTCGATCGTCTAGATGGCGTGCGCGGCCGGGCGCGGCTCTCGGAGGCGGCGCTGCAGAGGCTTCGCACGTATCCCTGGCCGGGAAACATCCGTGAGCTACGCAACGTGCTCGAGCGCGCGGTGATCCTGTCGCAAAGCGAAGTGCTCGGCCCCGAGGACCTCCGCTTCGACACTCAAATCGTCGCCGACGACAGCGACCTGTCGCTCGAGGCCGCGGAGCGGCGGCACATCGAGCGGGTGGTCAAGCGCGCGGGCAGTGTAGCCGCAGCCGCGCACATCCTGAGGATTCCCAAGAGCACCCTGTACTACAAGCTGAAGAAGAACCGGATCGCGCTTCCAACGGCTTAGAACTTACCGTCCAGCAGGTTGGACGGCACGGTCGTCCACGCTGCACGTCTTTCTCGCAACTCATCGAATCCATTGGCGCTTTAGCTCAGGCGGCCTTTGGCCCGACGGCTGCCTTACTGGTCCTTGACCGTGGTTGCGGACGCGACTCATGAGCACCCAATCGGAGGAAACCTTGGACTACTTCAAGCAGACTGTCTGCATAAGATGTGATCAGGAGATCAGTTGGGCGGATTGGAGTCCGATGCCTGATGCGGAGGACTCTGAGAGTCGGAGCGGACACTGCGACTGCGAGTTGAAGGGCTACATGCAAGTGCGGCCGCACCTCGCCGACGTGGCACATCTATTTTCCTTGCTACGTTGATCAAGCTTTAGCATTCAAGCTTTCCTAGCGGCTCCCCAACGTTGCCCCTTTGGTCGTGAAGAAGGTCTCGAAGATGCGGCCGAGATGCTTCGGGCCAATGCCAGGTCCAGAGCGAATTGCCACGTTCAGGTCGAACATGGTCGGCTTGGACTCGCCGTGACGGGCGAGCGACTTCAAATCACGAACGATGCCGCCAGGCACCTTGGGCCGCATGGCCCGAGGAACTAGGCCTCACGTGCAGCTCCGGCAAACGGCCTCGATCTCGGCCACGAACGTCTTCACGCTGATCGGCTTCGAGATGTACGCGTCGCACCCGGCCGCGAGGAATCGCTCGCGGTCGCCTTGCATGGCGAGCGCGGTGAGCGCGATCACCGTGATGCCCTCGAGGGCCGGCGTCGACCGGATGTGCGAAACCACCGTGAGGCCGCCGCCCGGGACGTCGATGTCGAGGAGGACGACGTCCGGGAGGGTCGGTCGAGCGCGCAATCGCCTCGGCCGCCGTCTCGGATGTCCTGGTCGTCGTCGGTTGACCTCCGCGACCAAGCGCCGGATGCCCGCGTACACAGCGGTGCGCCCGGCGCAGATCGTCCAGCTCTCGCCCTCGATTCTGCGGCTCTGGGCGTTCGGCGACGGCGACCACGCGGCCCTCTTCGCCCCGCGCAGCACTCCACTCTGACGCTTTCGTTTTCCAACTTCGTCGAGTCGTTCGTCCTTGCTTCGATCCGCCGCGTAATGAGATTTCGATGCAGCACGTTCGCAAGGCGCCGCCAGCCGGCAGCGCTACGCTGCGTCAGCTTGCTTGGAGGTCGTCATGCAGCTTCAGGGAACGCTGTTCTCGCCCACGGGGACGCGACCTCTGCTCCGGTGGGTTCTCGAGGAGGCCGAGCGACATGCGGCAAACGTGCGGAGAGCGCTCCACGACCAGGATGCCGGCGTCCTCCGACATGTCGCGAGGACGGCCCTTGTGCGGCTCCCTGGTCTGCTCTGTGCAGTGCACATGCTTCTCGAGAAGGATGCGCCCGAGCCCGCAGACCTGCGGCATCGCAACGACGCGACCGTGTTCGGGCAGCTGACGGCGCGCGGCTCCACCACCGGTATTTCCGCCGCGCGGCGTAGACGGAGCGGCCTCTCCGTCACCAGGGTAAGAGATCGGGCGCAATCAGCGCTCGCGCGATGGCTTTCCGCGCTGGACTTCCCTCGTCTCGGCCCTCGCTGCGGTTGCAAACCTGCTCTCGATTGAAGGAGCCATCATCAGCCGCGCCGACGGGCAACCGCTGGTCGACCAGCTCTCGAGTCTTAGTCTTGGCCACCAGAGCTCCCGCGCGTCGACCTGCGGCAACGCGGCTTCCGAACCGAGCCGGCCTCAAGCGCCCTCCTCCGAGCGGTGACTCACGCGAGTGCGTGAATCATCGCGCTCGCTGCTCGGCTTCAGCGGCTCCACTTCAAGATGAGCGACCGCAGCACGGCTGCGCGAGGCGAACGCGAAGGGAGGATCTGCGCCGCCGGTCAGCCCTTCAGCGGAACACCAGAACCGGGATCTTGGTGTGCGTCAGCACCTTGTGGGTCTCGCTGCCGATCAAGAGGCCCTTAACGCCTCGCCGCCCGTGGGAAGCCATCAAGATGAGATCGCAGCTCCTCTTCTCGGCGGCCGCTATGACTTTGCCGCCCTCGAGATTGCCGCGAGGTATTGCTGGGCATGGGCCACAGAGTCCTTTTCAAACTGCGCCTTGGTGTCGGACACCATCTCCGGTCCGCGAGCGAAGAAATGGAACGGCGATATGACGTGGAGTCCCGTGACGTGGGCGTTGATGCTCTTGGCGAACCGGATGCCGCTCTGCACCGCAACTTCGGACAGAGCGGAGCCATCGGTTGGCAGAAGAATGTGCTTGAACATGGGCCACTCCTTGCGGCCAGTCCGACGAGGGTATGGACCGGAGCCGCGAAGCCGAAGAGGGTGAGGCGCGCTCGAACGGAGCTCGCATTCGGAGTGCCGATCGCCCCGTCGAGGCGTCCCACACTCCCAGCGAAAATAGGATATCGCCCCCCAGTTGAGACGGCAAGGTCCGAGGGCGGCGGCACGGCTTGGTTGGTCGAGAGTAAGGTCCCACGCGCAGATCATTCCGGGGCCGGCGATCCCGGTCTTACTTGAGAGCTACCCGGAGAAGCTTGAGGAGCAGGAGCTGTTCCATCGAGTCGAAAGACCGGTAGGCTCAGACGGCTCGGGTTCGCAGGCTGCCGAACCAGTATCGCGTCCGCTCGCGCGCACTGGCGCGAGCGCGTACAATCCGCGGCTGCAGTCGGTGAGAAGGGGCCACATGAAAGCTGCTCTCCTGGGATTGCTCGTAGCAGCGGCCGCCGCTGCTACGCGAGCTGAGATGCGGCTGCTCAACGGAGCTGGTGCCACTTGGGCGCTCTACTCGAGATGGGCCGATGAGTACCACCGGCACTTTCCGGAAGTGGGGATCAACTTCCAGTCGATCGGATCCGGTGGAGGGATTAAAGCGATCACCGAGCGGGTTGTCGATTTTGGGACGACCGATTTCCCATTGAACGACGAGGAGATTCGGCAGGCGGAGGGGATTCGTCACATCCCGGCGGCTATTGCGGCAGTCGCGGTCGTGTTCAACTTACCCGGGACGAGCACCCTGCGGCTCACGCCAGAGGCTCTCGCCGCAATCATGCTGGGACGGATCACGCGGTGGAACGACGCCGCTATCGCAGCGACGAACCCGGCGGCCAGACTGCCGGACGCGCCGATTACCGTCGTACACAAGTTGAGTGGTTCGGGAACGACGGCCATCTTCACCGACTATCTCGCGAAGGTTTCGGCCGAGTGGAAGTCCGGGCCCGGAGCGGGAACGACGATTGCCTGGCCGGTCGGAATCGGGTTCAAGAGCAACGAGGGGGTGATCGGGGCGGTCAAGCAGACGTCGGGGGCGATTGGGTACGCCGAGCGCGCGTCCACAATGAAGGGCAACGTGCCCCTCGTCGAGATCAGGAACCGCAGCGGGCAATTCGTAACGCCCACCGACCATGCGATCTCCGTTGCTGCGCAGGGAACATTCCCCGACGACTATCGCGTGTCACTCGTGGACTCGGATTCCAGGGACGCTTATCCGATCGTGGGGATGACGTACCTGCTCGTGTACCAGGACATCCCGGATGTCGCGAGCGGGGAGCGACTGCTCAACTTTCTCTGGTGGGCATTCCACGATGGCCAGCGCCTCGTTAGCGATGCCCGTTACGTACCGCTTCCCAGCGGGTTGGCTGCGCGAGTTGAGATGACCCTCCGGAGGATCACTGTGCAGGGAAAGGCAGTGCTCGCGGCCCGCCGATGAGGGCGCAATGGGTTCAGCGCGAGATTCACCGCTGCCCGGGCCGTGCTGTCCACGCTCGTCCGCGCGGTCCTGTGGAAATTCGTCACCTGGTACTATGTGTCGCGGGAGATCGCTCGAGGCGGCGGCGAGAATCGGCACCGCCGGGGCTCGAAAGCTCGTGGAGGACGCGCGCGCTCATCCTTCCTTCCTGGTGCGCGGACACGCGCGGGTGTTGATGCGGCAAAGTAGGGGAAGGTGCCGTTCCATGCGCGCGCTCATCGTTTCGGACATCCACGCGAACTTCGAGGCTCTCCGCCGGGTCCCCGACCGATTCGACCGGGCACTCTGCCTAGGCGATCTCATGGATTACGGTCCGGACCCGCTGCCGTGCATTCGATGGCTGCGGGAGCGGGATGCGATCTGCATCCGCGGCAATCATGACGATGCGGTGGCACGTTCCATGAGCTGCGGCTGCGCGCTGCAGATGCGCGAGGCATCGGAAACGACGCGCGCGTGGATGCTGGAGGAGCTCGGAGCGGAGGAGCTGGAATTCCTGCGATCGCTCCCGCTGCGCAGGCGCGTCGAGCTTCGGGGGCGTGAGGTTCGAGCTCGCGCATGCGACCGTACCCGATCCACTGTATACGTATATGCGTCCGGCTGAGCGCGATAGATGGGAAGCCGAGGGAAGTCTCGCCGATGCCGACATCTTGCTCGTGGGCCATACTCATCTGCCCATGATTCTGCGGCTCAGGAAAAGGCTCGTCATCAATCCCGGAAGCGTGGGACAGCCGCGCGACGGCGATCCACGTGCGGCGTTTGCCATCATCGAGGATGGAGAGCCGCGGCTTGAGCGTGTCAAGTACGATGTCGACGCCACAGTCGCGCAACTCGCGCGTTGCACCTTCCGCTGGCGGTCATGGAGCAGCTCACGCAGCTGCTGAGACTGGACGAGCGTGACACCGTCCACTCGCACGCTCAGCAATGGGGAGGCGACGCCGTCCCCTCAACGCGCCGTGGCCCGGCTGAAGGGCTGCGCGCCAGCGTAACGTGCGGCCGATCCGAGCTCCTCCTCGATGCGAAGCAACCGGTTGTACTTGGCGACGCGCTCTCCTCGGCACGGAGCTCCGGTCCCCTAAACAATGGAGGGTTCCGACCTCCGAGCCCCTCTTTCAGTCCGCGGGCGGCGCGAGCCCCAGCCGAGTCGCCATATCGCTGTCGAACGCGTCGCAGAACGAGTCGGCGAAGTGCAGCGTGATGAGCCTCGCCCGCCTCAGCGCCTTCGCCTTTCGCGGTCGCCCGAGGAGGCTGGGAGGCGCTCGACGGCTTCCTGCAACTCGCGGCAGAGCGCGAGATGGCGCAGGAGCGCGCCCTCGCGATCGGCGGCCGACTTCAGGGCGCTCGCTGTCTGCTGGTTCATTCCGACCTCCTCAAGGCTCGCGGGTGAGCCGGCCGCCCAGTTTGAACCGGCGTGGGCTCTCCTCGCCCCGGTGGCCGGCGTAGCAGTCGACGTGGACGTCCACGGCGCACAGCGTGCCACGGGAATGGGCCTGTCGCTGGCCAAAACTCGATCCGCCTCGGCGCGATCCCACGGATGGCTCGACCGGCGAGTACGGATCGTAGTCTTCTCAGACTGGAGCGGGTGCAGCACCGGTGTACCAATGCAGGCAAGATGGCTCGTAGCCGACGGCCTCGCGGCTGAGCGCTGATTGCGCTCGCGCTCGCTTCCGCTGACGGCGGTGAGGACCGACGCCTAACCCAGTGCTCGGTTGAGTCGATCAGCTGTCGCATCGCCCAGGCGCGAAACGATCGCCTCCAGCTCCGTGAGCGAGATGTCCGATGCACCCTGTTCGACTCAACTGATCGGTGGGGTTAGGACTATGCGGCGCGGCGGACGTAGCGGTGATGCAGGCCGCCGACGAGGGGCAGGGCGACGATGCGGCCGTGATCGGGTGACTCGACGGCGCGCGGCTCGGGAGCGTCCTTCTCAAGAGCGAGATGCGTGCGCGAGCTGTTGTAGTACCGCAGGTAGCTGCGAAGGTGCCGACGGAGGTGATCCTCGTTCACGACGATCACGTGGTCGAGGAGCTCGCGGCGGATGGTGCCAATCACGCGCTCGACGAAGGGGTTCTGCCAAGGCGAGCGAGGCGCGATGAGAACCTCAGTAATCCCGATCCCTTTCACGCGTCGCCGGAACTCGTCGCCGTAGATGCCATCGCGATCGCGGAGGAGGTAGCGAGGCGCCGAGTCATCGGGGAACGCCTCGACGATCTGCTGCGCAGTCCAAGCGGCAGAGGGGCAATCGGTTACGTTGAAGTGCACGATCTTGCGGCGATGTTGCAGCAGGACCACGAACACGTAGAGGAGACGGAAGGTCGCAGTCGGCACGACGAAGAAGTCGATGGAGACGAAGTCAAGGACGTGGTTCTGGAGGAACGTTCGCCAGGTCTGCGAGGGCCGCTTCCGGCGCCGCGGCCTCAGACGTGCAACCGTGCGTTGCGAAACGTCGAACCCCAGCTTGAGCAGTTCGCCATGGATGCGCGGCGCGCCCCAGAGAGGATTGGCGAGCGCCATGGTGCGGACGAGCTCCGCAAGTTCGGAGCAGACGGGCGGTCGACCCGTTCGCCCGCGTCGGGACTTCCAGGTCCAGAAAGCGCGAAAGCCCTGCCGATGCCAACGAATGACGGTTTCGGGGCGAACGACGTGGAGCGCCTTGCGCCACCCTGCCCACCGCCGAGAGAGCCACACCCAAAAGGCGCGATCGAGGCGCCCAAAACGCGGTCGCTTCGAGCGGTGGCGGAGCAGGGCGAGTTGCTGCCGGAGCGCCAGGTTCTCCAGCGCGAGATCGGTATGAGTCCTGAGTGCAGCACGCGCGGCGCCCAAGAGAGCGAGTACTAGGGACATTGCGCTCCAGCGTCGCTCGACGCGAACCCCTCGTCCAGTGCTACGATCGAGTTTTGGCAAAGGACAGGGCGGGGTGGCCAGTTTGAAACGGTGGAGACAGGAGACAGGTAACACTCTGGTACGGGGTCAGGTGGTCCAGGAGTTGAGGAGGGGGATGGAAAGGCAAGGTGAGCGGATGATGGATAGGGAGAAGAGAGAGGAAGGCTGGCGGGAGGAAGGCAGGGAGAAGGCGGGAGAAGAAGGCCGGGAGAAGAAGGACCGAGAGAGGAAGGGCGAGAGAGGAAGCCCGAGAGGGAAGGCCGGGAGAGGGAAGGCGGAGAGGGAAGGCGGAGAGGGAAGGCGGAGAGGGAAGGCGGAGAGGGAAGGCGGAGAGGGAAGGCGGAGAGGGAAGCGGAGAGGGAAGGCTGGTGCAGTCAAGACATCGCTGACACTTCGGATAAGGGTCAGGCGTTGACAGCTATCGGCTTCGAAGTGCCCTCGTTTGGGTTCACTACGATGGACTCAGGTACTGACAAGAGCGAGAGCGCATCGTTGATGTTGGCGATCTCGATGACGCCCAGGTCGACTTCATGGAAATAGACGCGCCAGTGCATGCCGCTCTCGTGATGAAGGCCGACGAGCTGACCGCGCAGCGAGAGGCTGACATAAACGCAATCGCCGTAGAGCTTGATCACGCCCAGCCGGTTTACACGGCGGACCTTGTACTCAGGCGGGTAGTTCGGAAGCTGAACGGCTGGGGCGCGGTGGCACGGTCTGTACACCTCGGCTGGGGTCTTTCCGCCAAGCGCCTCGTGCGGCCTCACGTTGTTGAAATCGACGATCCATCGGTCGCAGTCGCGCTGTTGGGCTCGACGAGAGCACGCCGGCGCCAGCTCGAGCTCGGCCATGTCGCGGTGCATCCGCTCGTGGCCGCCATTGTCTTGCGGCTTGGCCGGACGCGAGCGAATCAGCCGGATGCTGAGGGACACCAGCCAGGCCGAGAGCTGCGTGAGCCCACCGCGCGCCCTGGTGCAAACGAAGGGCGAGCCGTGTCGCACTCGATCGCTCGCTCCGAGAGATTGCTGCCTTTGAGGACCGCCCGCTCCATAAATTGCAGCCTCAAGCTCCGGCGTCGCGACCTGCGATTTCTTCGCGTAGAAATCGATCAGCCCGAGGCAATCGGCCGCGACAAGGCGGCCGATCGCGCCGGTGCTGTAGCGGCAAGGGCCACCGTCCCGCCCCGCCTGACGATGAAGCCGGCCGCTTGCAAGATGCCCCGCTCCTTCTCGAAGAAGGCGCCAGCCCTGGCCGAAACCTCGCTTGGGTCGAGCCCGCAGGCCACGGGGAATGCGAGCGCCAAGCGCTCGATGGGCCCCTTGGCCTGTTCGGGCGGGGCCTCCCGAACGACGGCGAGAGTTTCCGCCTGGTCCAAGAGCAGGGCTCCGGCGGACGCACCCATCGACCGGCGCGCGGGGAGCCCCGCCCGAAGAAGCGATCGGCTGTCACGGTTGAGTGTGCGTGAAGTCGCCTCGGTCCTGCATGTGAGCCCGCCTTGGTCTACAAGCTCTGCGAACGGCACGAGCTGCGCAGCCTTCGGATTGGCGGTGCACTCCGCTTCCAGGAAGCTGCGGTCCAATCGTTTCTTGCCGCGTTGGACCGCGTCATTCGCGAATGACGCCGACTGCGCATCTGTGCGCAGGGTTACGAAGCAGCTCGTGCACCGGCCGCCGTCTACAAGTTCTCAACAACACACGGGCGGTCGTCCGGTCGCGGACAGGGTGCGCCGCTCAGCCGCAGACGCAATTGAGGAACGTCGTCGGGCGGCGGAGGAGCATGGCGACGCAGCAGCGAAGGTATGCCCTCGGGCCGAACTCGCGCAGGATCGTGCCACCATTGAGCAGCACGTCTCGGCTGGTGATGACTCCGCGGATCGCCATCGGCCTCGCTCCCTCCACGAGCAGTGCCGCGCGGCCGCGACCCGTTACGCCCGACGGATGACTGCAATGCCGAATAGGCCGGGGCGACGTCCGAGTCCCCGCAACGCTTTCAGCGGACAGGACGGGCAGGTGCAGGGCGGCCTTCGTGCCGTGCGCCAATGCGAGCTACGGTGCTCTTCGCCGTGCGGGCGAGTGATCATCCGACGCGCGTTACGCCGCGGAGCGAGGCGGTTGAATGCGGTGACGCCTTCTCGCCTGGCTGAGCAGCGGACGCCGGCAGGTCTAACGGCGGGGCGTTTGCCCGATCGCGGCTTTCCCTACTACACTGCGAGGGAAAGGGCTCCGGCGCGAGACCGGAGTGGGCGGCAATGCCAGGGCAGAGCAGCAACGTTTCATCCACCGACATTCTGCGCGTTCTCGTCGAGGGGACGGCCGCCGCGACCGGTGACGACTTCTTCCGTTCTCTGGCGCGGCATGCCGCGCAGGCTCTCGGCGCCCGCTACGCCTTCGCGGCCGAGACCCTCAGCGAGATGGAGTCGCGCTCACTTGCCTACTGGGAAGGGTCTGGCTTCGGGGAAGGTTTCAGTTACCGCTTTCTCGGCACGCCCTGCCTACGCGTCGCGCAGGGCCACGTTTGCTACACCAAGAGCGGCCTGCAGAGGGCCTTTCCGGAAGACCTGTGGCTGCAGCAGATCGCCGCCGACAGCTACCTCGGTGTGCCGATGCGCAATGCCACCGGCGAGGTGCTCGGCCACGTCGCCGTGCTGCATACCGAGCCGATGGAACCTTCGCAAGACGATATCAACGTGCTGCAGGTTTTCGCCGCGCGCGCCTGCGCCGAGCTGGAGCGCGTGCGGGCCGAGCGTGCGCTGCGGGCGGCGATGCAGGAACTCCAGCGTCTGCGCGACCGGCTGCAAGCGGAGAACGTCTATCTGCAGGAGGAAATCCGCAATGAGCACAATTTCGACGAGATCGTCGGCAGCGATCCGGCGCTGAGCGCCCTGCTCGATACGGTGACGCGCGTGGCGACGAGCGACGCTGCTGTCCTGATCCATGGCGAGACCGGCACTGGCAAGGAGCTCATCGCGCGCGCCCTGCACAACGGCAGTCCGCGCCGCGACCGGCCGCTCGTGAAGGTGAACTGCGGCGCCATCTCCGCCGGGCTCGTCGAGAGCGAACTGTTCGGGCACGTCAAAGGTGCATTCACCGGCGCACTGGCGCGCCGCATCGGCCGCTTCGAGCTCGCCGACCGGGGCACCATCTTTCTCGACGAAGTCGGAGAGCTTCCTGCCGACACGCAAGTCAAGCTGCTGCGCGTATTACAGGAGCGCGAGTTCGAACCCGTGGGCAGCAACCAGACCGTGCGCGTCGACGTGCGCGTGCTCGCCGCCTCGAATCGCGATCTGGACGAGGCCGTACGCGAGGGCCGCTTCCGCGCCGACCTCTTCTACCGCCTCAACGTGATCCCGCTGCGCGTACCGCCGCTGCGGGAACGGCGCGGCGACATCGGCCAACTGGCGATGTATTTCATGGAGCGCAGCGCACGCAAGTCGGGCCGGCCGATGCACGCCATCGCTTCCGAGACGCTGAGCCGCTTGGCCGAGTATGACTGGCCGGGCAACGTGCGCGAGCTGCAGAACGTCATCGAACGGGCCGTCGTGCTGTCGCCGTCGTCCGCATTGGAGATCGATCCGCTGGTGCTGAAGCCGGCGTCGACCGTCGTTGCGTTATCGACCACGCCAGCCAAGAACGCATTACCGGATCATCCGACCGCACTCGAAGAAATGGATCGCCGCCACATCCTCTCCGTACTGGAGCGCGCTTCGTGGGTCATCGAGGGATCGAACGGCGCGGCGCGTTTGCTGAACCTCCATGCGAGCACGTTGCGCAGCCGGATGAAGAAGCTCGGCATTTCACGTTAGGCATTAGCGGTGTGACGGCGCCCGAAGGTTGAGCTCGGAGGCGCTCGCCCGCCAGCAAAGTGGCATTCCAGCTCCGCGCGGACTCGCAAGCGAGCCCGGTGAAGGAGGATGCGCTGGTTGCCTTCGCTGATGCCGAGCAGCGAGCATGTTTCCTTCGCGCTCCAACCCTCCACGTCCCGCAGCGTGATCACCTGACGCCGCAGTCCAGGAAGCCGCTCGATCGCCTCCCGGACCACGGCCAGCGTCTCCGCCTGTTCGAGGAGATCGTCGGCCCAGCGCTCCGGCGGACGTATCCATCGGCCAGCGTTTGGGGAACCGTGCGCGTAGAAGCGATCAGCGGCAACCGCGTCGTCCTCGTCTTCTTCTCCCAGAGCGGAAAGGGGCATGGATCGCGCATCGCGGATGCCTCGCGACTTCGCGCAATTGGCGACGATGCCGTACATCCAGCACCGAAGGGAGCTGCGGCCCTCGAATCGTCGCAAACCGACGAGAATGGCCATCCAGGCTTCCTGCGCGACTTCCTCCGCGGTCGCCCGGCTCGAGACGAACGCCTGGGCGCATCGGATCATCGAGGCGTGCTCACGGCGGACCAGGGCCGTGAAAGCTTCTTCGTCGCCCGCGAGCAGGTCGGCGACAAGCCCTGCGTCATCGCGCGTGTTCGGCCGCGTTTTATCCATTGCAATCACTGGACTCATGGCTCCTGGCTCCTTCGCAGCAACACCGCGAGAAAGGGCGAGCACCCGCGCAGCTCGGCCCGCGCAGCGAGATCGCGCAGAAGCCGTTCGCCTTGCTTGTCGGCGTATGCCAGGGAGGAGAGATCGATCACGATCGCCTCCGTGGTCATGGTCTCCAGCACCGAAACCAGCTCGGGAACCCAGGATGAGAGGAGCGATCCTTCGAGGCGAAGGACGATCCCGCCCTTTCCATCCGCTTCTTTGTGGATCCGCAGCATCGCTGGCGGAACATCGCAAGGGCGATGCCATGCCGGATTGCCAGATACAGGCAGTTTCGGGAGCGCCGGCTGCCCGCGGGCCACGACATTTCGTGGAGGCCACGGTCCGCCGTGGGCGGCCGCCGCGAGGCGGCGGCCTGCACTCGTATCACCGCGTAACGGTTCCGTGCGCTCCGGGGACTGGGACGCGAGTAGACCGGCTCCGTCCGGCCCTCACAAGGAGCAATCGATGAAGAAGATGATTGTCGTGTTCGCGCTGGCCATCGCGGCCTGCGCAGGAGCGTCGAAGAACGTCGAGTCGCGAAAGGACCCTCTCCCGGGACACTGGGTGGGCGTGATCGATCGCGAAGGCTGGCAGCGGCCCTTGTCCATCATGATCGACTCGAAGGAAGGCAGGTACGCGGGAAGCTGGATGTCCCTCGAGAACCAACCCGGCATCATGGTGGAGGGGCTCCGCCGGAGCTCCGACGCGGTCCACATCGAGCTCGCCGCGCTCGTCTTCGACGGCAAGGTCGCGGGTCGTACGCTGGCGGGCACCGTGGCGAACAAGGAGGGGGCGAGCGTCGGCAGCTTCGCGCTCACCCGTCTCGACCCGATCTCCCTGGATCCGGCGGGCGCGACACCCTGATTCCTCCGCCGCGCCGGCCGCGCCGCCCGGCATGTAACGGAACGGCGCGACCGGCGACGGAGAGTCAACGGCGGAGGGACACATGGCCGACTCTTACGACGTCATCGTGATCGGATCGGGAGCGGGCGGCGGCACCCTGGTGCACCGGCTGGCGCCTACCGGGAAGAAGATCCTGCTCCTCGAACGCGGCGGCTACGTCCCCCGCGAGAAGGACAACTGGGAACCGCGCGCCGTCAATCTCGAGGGAAAGTACCAGACGAAGGAAGTCTGGAAGGACCGGAACGGCGAGGACCTCCATCCGCACACGAACTACGCGGTGGGAGGCAACACCAAGTTCTACGGCGCGGCGCTATTCCGGCTGCGCAAGGAAGACTTCGGCGAGATTCGCCACCACGGCGGCATTTCACCCCGCGTGGCCCATCTCGTATGACGAGCTCGAGCCGTACTACGCGCGCGCCGAGCGCATGTACCACGTCCACGGACAGCGCGGAGAAGACCCAACCGAGCCGCCCTCGAGCGGACCCTTTCCGCATCCATCCGTGAGCCATGAGCCGCGCCTGGAGCAGCTCAGCCAGGACTTCGCGGGCCAGGGCCTCAGGCCGTTCCATACGCCGCTCGGGATCCTGCTCGACGAGAAGAATCCGCAATCGAGCCGCTGCATCCGTTGCAACACTTGCGACGGCTTCCCGTGCCTCGTGCGCGCCAAGGCGGACGCGCAGGTGCTCGCCGTCGAGCCCGCGCTCGAGTATCCGAACGTCACGCTGCTCACCAACGCCTTCGTCGAGCGCCTGGAGACGAGCGCGACAGGCCACGAGGTCGCGAAAGTGATCGTCCGCCGCGAGGGCGCGCTCGAGGAGTACCGCGCCGGGATCGTGGCGGTCGCCTGCGGCGCGATCAACTCCGCCGCCTTGCTTCTCCGCTCGGCGAACGGGCACCACCCGGACGGGCTCGCCAACCGCTCCGGCGTCGTCGGCCGGCACTACATGGGACACGTCAACTCGGTCCTGATGGCCGTCTCGAAATGCCCCAACCCGACCATCTTCCAGAAGTCGCTCTCGGTGAACGACTTCTACTTCGGCGACCGCGAATTCCCCTACCCGATGGGGCACATCTCCTTCGTCGGCAAGCTCGACGGTGTGACGCTCAAGGGCGGTGCGCCGGCCATCGCTCCCGGGTTCACGCTCGACCTGATGGCGCGACACTCCCTCGATTTCTGGCTCACCTCCGAGGACCTGCCGGACCCGGAAAATCGCGTCACTCTGGATTCCCAGGGACGCATCGTCCTCGACTACCGGCCGAACAACGAGGAGGCCCACCGGCAACTCATCGCGCGTCTCAAGGCCGCCATGAAGGCGCAGCGGGCTTGCTCGCTGCACGGCAAGGAGTGCCACGAGGGCCTCTTCGCGCGCAGCCTCTACGTCGGCCAGCGCATCCCGCTCGCGGGCGTCGCGCACCAGAACGGAACCATCCGCTTCGGCAACGATCCGCGCACCTCCGCGCTCGACCGCGATTGCAAGGCTCACGACTTGGACAATCTCTACGTCGTCGACGCAAGCTTCTTCCCCTCGTCGGCCGCTGTGAATCCCGCGCTCACGATCATGGCCAACGCGCTGCGCGTCGGAGACCACCTGGCCGAGCGGCTCCGCTGACGCGGCGTTGCGGTAGAAAGGACCTCGACTTCGTCGAGGAGCTGAGTGGCCATGGTGGACGTGTCCGGCGAGATTTGCTGCAAGCAGGTCGTCGAGCTGGTCAACGACTATCTCGAGGACGCCCTGCCGTTCGAAGAGCGTACCTATTTCGAGCGGCACCTCGCCGACTGCGAGGGGTGCACCGAGTACGTACGCCAGCTCCGCCAGCTCAGCCGGGCCGCTACCCGTCTCCGCGAGGAAGACCTTCCGGCGAAGATGCCCGAGGGGCTGCTCGAGGCATTCCGCAATTGGAAGAAGGCCGCCAAATGACCGCGTTCGAGTCTCTCGCCCGCGGCTCCCCCGCGCCCTTCACCGCCGTCGCCTGACCGGCTCCTTCGCGAGCGCCCGGGATGGGTCTGCAGTGACGCCTCCCCAGTCTGCGATCTCTTCTAATGGACGGGGCTAGAGCTCGTCCGGATCGAGCTTGCCGGCCAGATCCGTGAGAGGCCGTTTCAAGTTCACGATCGTGCGCGGAGTGCCCTGCAGGCGTGTTGGAGCTTATCGATCGTCGTGGCGGCCGCGAGTCATTCGTCTCCGCGCGCGACCCAGTTTCTCAGCTACTGCCTCGACGCGGCCATCAGCGGCCCGACCGGACACGCCGGCAGTGCTCGTAAATTTCGGCTCTCGCGGTGGCGAACCTCCGCGGGACCGCGGCCGCGCGCGAGGAGCGGGCCTGGCAGGCGGCACGGATCTGAAAGCGTCTCGGCATTGAAGGCCGTTGAGTCAGCGCGTACCCGTCACGGGCAGTCGCTCGCCGCGGAGTTGCGCGAGGTTCCTGCGCACATCCGGCAGGCCCTCCGCCAGCAAATCGAGGTCCCGCCGCGGGAGGCTCCAAACGTCGAGCGGCTCAATGCAGCGGACGGTCGCGCTGCGCACGCCCTGCTCGACCAGCAGCGCCATCTCGCCGAAGAGATCGCCAGGCCCGAGCCGCGCGATGGCGCGATCGCCGCGGACCATCTCGGCGCTGCCGCGCAGGATGGTGTAGATGCGGTCGCCCAGATCGCCTTCGTGGAAGACTTCCTGGCCCGGCTCGTAATGCTCGCGCCGCATCACGGGCGGGACCGCGAAGCGAAACTGGACGAGATCGGGAGGCAGGAACAGGTCGAAGGTCCACGAGGCGGCGACTTTGGCGCGGCGGCCCCATCCCGGCAGCTTCAAGAGATAGATCGTCCGCCATAAGAACCACGCCAAGACGCCGGAGACCGGAATGCCCCCGATTTCCGCCACCGCGCTGCGCGAGCCGAGCGATCCCATTTTGCCGAGACCGCGGAAAGAGAACGCTCGCCGTGCTCCTCCGTCGATCGCCGCCATCACGTTTTGCGCGAGCACATCGGCCTGGCGGGTGGCGTGCTGCGCGGTCGGGGGCGCGAATCCGCCCTCGGGCGCCGGAACCAGCGCACAGTCGCCAAGCGCCCACACGCCGTCGTGACCCTCGACGGCAAGCTCGCGCGTCACCTGCACGCGGCCGCGCGATTTCGGCACCGGAAGATCCTCGATGCGAGGATGCGGCGAAGACGGGACCGTGGAGATGAGCGTGCGGGTCGGGATGCGCCTCCCGTCGGCGAGAAGCGCCTCGGCACCCGTTGCAGCTTCGAGGCGGGTATTCAGCGCGATCTCCACGCCGCGCTCCCGGAGGATGCGCTCGGCGAAGCGTCCGAGCTTCTCCGTCACCTCGGGCAGGATCCGATCCTGTGAGTGCACGAGCACGACGCGGATCTCCCGCGGGTCGAGCGAAGGAAAGCGCCGGGCGATCCCCCGCGCGAAGTCGTTCAGCTCGGCGACAACCTCCACCCCGGAAAATCCGCCGCCGGCGACCACGAAGGTGAGAAGTTCCTCGCGCAGGCGCGGGTCGTGCTGCTCGATGGCGGCTTCCTCGACGGCGCGGATGACGCGGTTTCGCACCTCCAGCGCGTCCTGCAGGTTCTTGAAAGGCAGCGCGTGCTCGGCGAGTCCGCGCAGGCCGCGGAAGTCGGTGACGTTGCCGAGCGCGAGCACCAGGTGGTCGAACGGGAGCACGTGCGGGTGCGGCTGGAAGCCAGGCGCGGTCGTCACAGTGCGCGCAGCGAGATCGACCCCCATCACATCGCGCACGTGCAGTTCCGTGCGCGGCAGGAGGTGCTTCAACGGGCTGACCAGATCCGTGAGGCCGATCGTTCCGCCGATGACCTCCGGCAGCATCGGTTGGAAGACGAAGTAGTTCTCCTTGGAGACGAGGACCAGTTCCACGTCGTCGCGCGCACCGAGCCGCTTCTCGAGCGCCGCGGCGGCGAAGACGCCGCCGAAACCGCCGCCGAGGATCACGACGCGCTTCTTCTGCGGAGGGGGCGCGCGCTGGGCGCAGAAGATACAAGGAACGCGCGGGTCGTGAACGATCTTCGCGCAGCCGCGGCGCAAGGGCAGTAACGTCGCTAGGAGCATCCCGAGAGGTGGCGCGACGAAGTAGAGGAGGAGCGAGGAGAGGTTGCCGTCGAAGAGCGCGGAAGCGAGAGAGCGCGCGGGATTCATGCTCGTCCCGGAGAGGGGCGCCTCGAGGACGATGTAGAGCGCCAAGAGCGCGCCGGCGGCGAGGCCCGTGTAGCGCGCAAAGCGCGAGCCGCCGATACGCAGTACGACGACCATGAGCAACGCCGAGATGCAGAGCTCCGCGGCGAATGCAATTGCGAAACCTGCAGGCCCCGGATTGGTCGCGGCGAAGTGGACGCCCGAGAGCCGCGGGCCGAGAACGGCGCGCGCGAGCGCGACTCCGAGGAGCGCGCCGGTGATCTGCGCGGTGATGTAGAGCGCCGCGTCCCAGCGCGGCAACCGGCCGAGTCTCAAGAACGCGAGCGTCACCGAAGGATTGAGGTGCGCCCCCGACCTCTTCCCGAGCGGAGAATAGATGAGGAGGATCGCGGTGAGACCCATGGCCAGGCCCATCAGGGCGCGGCGCTCGAGCGCGCTGGGAATCGTCGCCCGGACCGGCGAAGCGGGATGCTCGAGCAGGACGGCAAAGAAGCAGGCGCTGAAAAGGAACGCGCCGAGCCCGAACGCTTCGCTGGCGATCTCGACGGCGTGGCTGCGCAGCGCTTTCACGAGAGTCATCGCCTCTCCTCGGGCCGGGCACCGTCGCCGCGACGGATGCGGTTCGCGCGAGCGGCAGGCTCGACGAGATCGACCGTGAGGACGCGCAACAGTTCCGCGACGCTCCACGCCTGCGCCGGGCACCCTCCGGGACGGAAGGGCTCCTCCGCGTCGAACACCTCGGAGATCTGACCCAGGCACACGTCCGAGGTCAGATGCCGTTCCAGCGGCTCGAGGAGGCGCCGGCAGTGAGCGAGGCTCTCCGCCGTCCTGCCGAAAGCAGCGAGGTACGCGCGGACGTATGGTCCCAGGAGCCAGGGCCACACCGTCCCCTGGTGGTAGGCGGTATCGCGTTCCCAGGGGCCGCCGCGGAAGTGCGCGACGTACTCGGGCTCGCCGCGGGCCAGCGTCCGGAGCCCGTAGGGCGTGAGCAGCTCGTTCTCGACGACCCGGACCACGGAGCGTCGCTGCGCCGGATCGAGCAACGGGAACGGCAACGAGATCGCGAAAAGCTGGTTCGGCCGGATCGCTGCGTCGTCGCCGCGAGGCCCGCCGGCGACGTCGTACAGGCAGCCGCGCGCCGCATTCCAGAAGGCACGCGCGAAGGACTGTTCGACGGCATCGGCTTCGCGGTCAGAGGAGGCCGAAGCTACCTCGTCCCCCGTAGCCTGGGCGAGTAGCGCGGTGATGCGGAGCGCGTTGTACCAGAGCGCGTTGATCTCGACGGGCTTCCCGTGGCGCGGCGTGACGACGTGGTCGCCGATCTTGGCGTCCATCCAGGTGAGTTGGGCGCCCGCCTCGCCGGCGGCGAGGAGGCGGTCGCGCGGATCGACTCGGATGCCGTGTCGCGTCCCTTCGAAATGGAAACGGAGGATCTCCTGCATCGCCGGCAGGATCTCCCGCGTAAAGGCCGCGTCACCGGTCGCGGAGACGTAGGCGAAGGCGGCCTGGAAGAGCCAGAGAGTGGCGTCGACCGTGTTGTACTCGGGCGCCTCGCCGCGGTCGGGGAATCGATTCGGCAGAAGTCCTCGATCGCGGTGAGTGAGGAACGAGCGGATGACGTCGCGCGCCTCGTCGAAGCGGCCTCGCGAAAGGAGCAGGCCGGGCAGCGCGATCATCGTGTCGCGGCCCCAGTCGGTGAACCAGGGATAGCCGGCGATCACGGTGGGGCTTCCGTCCTTGCGCCGCACTACGTACTGGTCGGCGGCCCGGGCGAGGTGGGCCGTGAACGGATCGGCGGAAGTGGGCGCCCTGCGCGCGCGCTCGGCCGATTCGAGCCTGGCCACCTCGGCGGCATCCATGGTCCGGCCGCTCAGGGAGGCGACGAGGAACGCCGGCTGCCCGGGACCGACTTCCAGCGTGAGCGTCCCCATCTTCCAAAGGTCTTCCGCGGAATCGAGCCCGCGATCCCGCTCGACCTCGTACTGGTGCGCGAAATACCACGCGCCGTCCGCGGTGAAGCGGCCGTCCGGGCTCGCGTGCACGGCAAGTTCCGGAAGCCCCGCGTACGGGCGCATGCGCAAGGTGAGAGCGCCCGGGTTCCGCTCTTCGCGCACCGATCGGTCGAGGGCCGGATTGGCGTGCACGAGGGCGTGGTAGTCGCGGAACGCGAGGAACGGGGCGATGGCGAGGCGGCAGGGGCGCGAGGCGCGGTACAGGACCACGACCGTATCCTCACCCTGGACGAGGAAGAGCGACTTCTCGATCCGCGCGCCGCCAGGGATCGCGAAGACCCAGGTTGGAAACGGGTCGAGGCGGAACTCGATCAGGTTCCGATAGCCCTCCGGGTGGATCGTGTCCGGATAGGCGTTGGTGGCGAGTTGTACGCCGGGCTCCACCACCTCTTCGAGACGAGAGACCAGGACGTGCCGCTCGACGGGAGGACGCAAGGAAGCGACCAGGAGCCCGTGGTAGCGGCGGGTGTTCGCGCCTGCCACCGTGCCCATGGCGAATCCGCCGGCGCCATTCGTCTCCAGCCACTCGAGCCGCGAGGCGCGCTCGTAATCGGCGCACGCCTCGCGCGATACCGCTAACGGTTTCATGGTCATTCTCCGCTCTGCTGGAGGAGCTTCGCGACGAGGCCGGTCCAGCCCGTCTGGTGGCTTGCGCCGACACCCGATCCATGGTCCCCGTGGAAGTACTCATGAAACGGCACGTAATCGCGGAACTGCGGGTCGCGCTGCAGCTTCTCCTCGTGCCCGAAGACGGGACGACGCCCGCGCTCGTCGCGCAGGAAGATGGCTGCGAGGCGCCGGGATAACTCCGCTGCAACCTCCGCGAGGTTCAACATCTTCCCCGACCCCGTCGGGAACTCCACCCGGAACGAATCGCCCACGTAGTGGTGGAATTTCTGCAGCGACTCGATGAGCAGGTAATTGACCGGGAACCAGATGGGTCCGCGCCAGTTGGAGTTGCCGCCAAACAGCCCGCTCGAGGATTCCGCGGGCTCGTAGGCGACGGAGTAGCTCTGCCCGTCGAGGTTGAGGACGTACGGGTCGGCGCGGTGCACCGCCGAGAGCGCGCGGACGCCGTAGGGTGAGAGGAACTCCTTCTCGTCGAGGAGCCGCGCCAGCACGCGCCGCAGCTTCTCCGGATCGACGATGGCGAGGAGCCGCCGGCCCTGGTCGCCCGGCGTCTGCATGCAGGCGACGCCTTCGGTGAGGTCAGGCCGGTTGTCGACGAACCAGTCCAGCCGGCGCGCGAAACCGGGGAAGCCCTCGATGCGGCCGGCCTCGATCGCCTCGACAGCGAAGAGCGGGATGAGACCCACCATGCTGCGTATTTTCAGCTTCATTTCCTCCTGGCCGGGCCGGTGGAGGAGGTCGTAGTAGAAGCCATCCTGCTCGTCCCAGAGTCCCATCGTGTTCATCGCCCGCGCGATGTGGACGAAGTGCTCCCAGAACTTGCTCGCGACGTCCTCGTATTCGGGCTCCTCGCAGGCCAGCTCCAGCGCGATGGAGAGCAGGTTCAACGAGTACATCGCCATCCAGCTGGTGCCGTCGGACTGCTCGAGGTGGCCTCCGCCGGGGAGCGGAGCGGAACGGTCGAAGACCCCGATGTTGTCGAGGCCTAGGAAACCGCCCTGGAAGACGTTGTGCCCTTCGGCGTCCTTGCGATTGACCCACCAGGTGAAGTTGAGGAGCAGCTTGTGGAAGATCCTCTTGAGGAACGCGCGATCGCCCACGCCGCGCCGCTTCTTCTCGATCTTGTAGACGCGCCAGGCGGCCCATCCGAGAACGGGCGGGTTCACGTCGCCGAACGCCCATTCATAGGCGGGGATCTGGCCATTCGGGTGCATGTACCACTCGCGGACGACGAGCAGGAGCTGCTCCTTGGCGAAGTCGGAATCGACGAGAGCGAGGGGAATCGCGTGGAACGCCAGGTCCCAGGCTGCGAACCACGGGTACTCCCACTTGTCGGGCATCGAGAGGACGTCTGCGTTGTAGAGGTGCCCCCAATCGGAGTTGCGTCCGTTCTTGCGTCCGTTGGGCGGAGCGGGCTGGCCCTTGTCGCCGCCGAGCCAGTCTCGGACTACGTAGTGGTAGAACTGCTTCGACCACAGCATTCCCGCGAGCGCCTGGCGCATGACGCTCTTCGCGTCGCCCGAGAGGTCGGCCGGGATCACCGTCGCGTAGAACTCGTCGGCCTCGCGCTTGCGCGCGGCGAAGACCTCCGGTGTGCGATCGAGCGTCGCCCCGTTCTCACGCGTGAGCCGCAAATGCACCGTCTTGCTCTGTCCGGCGCCGATTTGCAGTCGATAATGCGCGGCGCACTTGCTGCCGGCCTGCTCCTGATTCACCGAGCGTGAACCTTGCACCACGTGATCGTTGATGCCGTCCTTGACGTATCCGGGATTCGCCCCGCCGAAGAGGCGCTTGTGGTTGGTCTCGTTCTCGGTGAAGAGGAGCTCCGGCGCGCCTTCGGCGCGCAAATGGTAGGTGCCTTCCGATTCGTGCTCGGCGACGGCGACGCCCGGCGCTGCCTGCCGGATCGACGGTCGCTTGCCGCCGTTCCAGCTCCAGGTGTTGCGAAACCACAGCGTCGGGAGGAGATGGAGCTCGGCGGCGTCCGGGCCGCGGTTGTGGACCTCGATGCGGACGTGGAGATCATCGATCCCGTCCTTGGCGTACTCGACGAAGACGTCGAAGTACCGATCCTCGGCGAAGACGCCGGTGTCGATCAGCTCGACCTCGCGCCCGGCCCGGCCCTTGCGCGCATTCTCCTCGACGAGCCGCGCGTACGGGTACTCGGACTGGGGGTACTTGTAGAGGTACTTCATGTACGAATGCGTCGGCGTGGAGTCCAGGTAGTAGTACAGCTCCTTCACGTCCTCGCCGTGGTTACCCTCCGACCCCGTCAGGCCAAAAAGGCGTTCTTTCAAGATCGGGTCCCTGCCGTTCCACAGGGCGACCGAGAAGCAGAGTACCTGGCGACGGTCGCTGATGCCGGCGAGGCCGTCCTCGTTCCAGCGGTAGGCGCGCGAGCGGGCTTGGTCGTGCGGAAAGTAGTCCCAGGCCGTGCCGTGCGGGCTGTAGTCCTCGCGGACCGTGCCCCAGGCGCGCTCGGAGAGATATGGGCCCCAGCGCTTCCAGTGCTTCTTGCGCTCGCGCGCTTCCTCGAGCCTCACTTCTTCGGCAGTCATCGGGCCTCCGCAATCTGTGTTTCGTCGGTAAAGAGGAGGGCGTGCCCGTCGGGATCGCGGGCGAGCAGCGCACGTCCTCGCGCTACGGTCACCGGGCGCAGTGAGAGGAACGCCGTATGATCCCTGCGCAGCGCGCGTTCCACAAGGCCGACGTCGCCGGCGATGGCCGTCTGCCAGTGCGCGAGATCGTTCGCGCGCGCGCCTTCGGGATACGGCCGGCCGTCGCGAGGCGAGAGATATTCGAGCAGCTCGACCCCGGGACCCTGCGCAGCCCGCAGCGCCGTGATGCGCAAGTGCGCGCCGAATACGCCGTTCAGGTGCTCTTGCTCGGGACCGTAGTTGTCGCTCGTGCCAGCGACGCGCATTCCCAGCAGCCCGCGGTAGAAACGCAAGCTCGCATCCGTGTCGCCGACGACGATCGCCGTGTGATCGATACCGAGAAAGAGCGCGTCCTTGCGCTGCCAGCGGGCATCGCCCTTACCTCGGGGAAATTGCAGGACTTCGAGGACGTGTCGATCGGGATCCTTGAAGTAGAAGGCTCGGATCCCTCCGGCATTCGCGTTCCAGTCCGGCAGCCGCTGCGGCGAGGACGAGGCGTGCTCCACCTTGGCGGCGCGCAGGCGGGCATAGGCCGCGTCCATGTCGCTCACGATGATGGCGGCGTGCTGGAAGGAGTGGTCGTTGCTGCGCGTGTCCTCGGGAATGCTGCGGCCGCGCGGAGCAAGGTACTCGGTCAGTTCCAGGCACTCGGAGCCGAGTTGCAAGCGCGCCGACCGAGCGTGCGCCGCGAAGAGGCCCGTGAGCGTCTCGAGGACGCTCCCTTCCATCTCGACGATCTCGCCTTGCCGCTCGAAGTCGAGCACCCGGAGGTAGAAGTCCGCCGATCGGTCGAGATCGGAAACGGTGATCCCGATGCAGCGAACTTCCCTGGCCAGCGGCTCCGCGAACGCCCGCGCCACGAGCGACGAGAGCGCGACAAGGACTGCCCAGGAAAAGCGACGAAGGGTCATGGCAAGGGGTCTCCGCAAACGCTCTCTCGTTACAGATGTGCCAGCTCAACCGCCGCGGGCGAACTCGGGGTACAGCGTCATTCCGCCGTCGACGTACAGCGAGATGCCGTTCACGTAATCGGAGTCGTCGCTCGCGAGCCACACGGCCGTCTTGCCGATGTCCTCGGGCTCGCCGATGCGTCCGTAAGGGATGAGCGTCAAGAGCGAGCCGAGCGACTCCGGCGTGCTCCAGGCAGCAGTATTGATCGGCGTCCGGATCGCGCCCGGCGAGATCGAGTTCACGCGGATCTTGAACGGCGCCAGCTCCTGCGCGAGCGTCTTCATGAGGAGCATCACGCCGCCCTTCGATGCTGCATAATTGGCATGCCCCGCCCAGGGAATCTTCTCGTGCACCGAGCTCATGCAGATGATCTTTCCCGCCGCGCGCGAGACCGAAGAGACGACGCCGCGGCGCTTGAACTCACGGACGGCTTCCCGGGCGCAGAGGAACTGCCCGGTGAGGTTGACTGAAATGACCTTGTTCCATTGCGCGAGCGTCATCTCGTCGAAGCGCGCGTCGCTCTGGAGCCCCGCATTGCTGACGAGGATATCCACCGTCCCGAAGTGCTCGATGACGCGGCGGAACATGTCCGAGACCTCCGATTCGGCGGATACGTCGGCCCGCACCGTCAGCGAACGGCTGCCGGAGCGCGCGATCTGTTCGGCCACCTCGACCGCCTTTTCCTCGCCATCGCGGTAGTTGACGGCGACGTCGGCTCCCGCCGCGCCGAGGGCGACGGCGACGGCCTTGCCGATCCCCGAGTTCGCACCGGTGACGAGCGCCTTCTGGCCTGCGAGCGGCTTGTTCTGCCCCATTGGGTTTCTCCGGTTCCGGGTTTGACGGTTTGGTCGCTCGGCGGGCGAGGGCGTTACACGCGAGGCTCCGCGTAACGGATCGCCGCCGGCGGATACGTGGGCGATGGACGCGAACCGCGCTCCCAACCGAATTCCAAGGAGGAACCATGAATATGCACGCTGGAACCCAGACCCATGTCCCCCCGGTCGCCGCCGCCGACTTCGCCCGGAGCGCAGCCATCGAGACGATCGGAATCAACGTCCTGCGCTACGCCCTCGTGCTCATCTTCGTGCTCTTCGGCACGTTGAAGTTCACGGTGGCGGAAGCAGCCGCCATCAAGCCGCTCGTCTCGAACAGCCCGTTCATGAGCTGGCTGTACGCGTTCCTAAGCGATCAGGGCGTCTCGAGCCTCATCGGCACGACCGAGCTGATCGCGGCGGCGCTCATCGCCGTTCGCCCCTTTTCCGCGCGCGCTTCGGCCATCGGCAGCGCGATCGCCGTCGGTACCTTCGCGACCACGCTGTCCTTCCTCTTCACCACCCCAGGCGCGCTGTCTCCGATGCACCCCGCGCACGGGTTCCTGCTCAAGGACGTCGTGCTGCTCGGCGCGGCGGTCGCGATCGGGACGGAGGCCGTGCGCGCGGCGTTCTCCGGAGCGGAGGGGCGCTGATTTGGCGACGATGTACGGCTTGACGGAGTTTCTCGAGCTGTGTCCCGGACCTGTGCGCCGGGTCCGGGACGCACGCCGAGCGCAAATGGGCATTCGTTTACGTGCAACGAACGATGGGGTTGGCACGCTTGCTGGTCCAGCTGCGTGCCACGGCGTGCACTCTTTGGAGCGGGTTCTCCCGGCGGCAGTTTCTTTCCGGCCGTGTTCATCGGGTGCCATGCTGGGGGTCACCCCGCAAGCTCGCGTTCCATCTCCGCCCAGTCGAGCTTGGCCCCGATGCGAGACAGGACGGAATGGAGCCCGAACCGGATGCGGAACAAGAAGAGCAGCTTTCCCGGGAGGCGCAATTGCAGAGCAGCACGCTTGCTGGAAAGCAAGCTCCGAGCGTCGAGATCGATCCCTGCTTCGACGCGAGGCGTTCCGGGAATCAGCACCGGGCCGAAGAATCCGCGCAGCAACCGGCGCGTAGTTTCCATGCCAGGTCTACGTTCCGGGGCACGCGTTCCGAGGACCAGTAGCGCGGCGCGGATTTCGCCTGGGTGGTCGCGCCGAACGGCTCGGGACAATGCCTTCAACGCCTCGACGGTGGATTGGTCGAAACGGTGCACGCACCCATAATCGAGAATGACGACCCGACCCTGGTCGCCGAAGAGAAGGTTGCCGGGATGAGGGTCGGCATTGAATAGCCCTTCGCGATGCAAGGTGCCGATGTAGAACCGGTACAGCAGTGAGCCCACACGGTCCCGCGCTGCTTGCGCGGCCGACGCGGCGAACCTCTCCAGCGATTCGCCTTCGTACCATGTCGTCGTCAGGACACGGCGCGAGCACCATTCCGGGTGCACTGCAGGAACGATCAGGTCGCGATCGGTCGCAAAGATGTCCGCAAACCGCTCCTGGTTGGACGACCTGGCCGATGCATCGAAGAGCCGTTGTTCGTGATCCTTTACACGTCCTCCTGCCGGTCACCGCGAATGCCGTCGGACTCGATGAGCGCGATGTCCACCTGGCCGGTCACGTCGAGGAACTCGAGCCCCATGTCCCCGCCGGGAAAGGGCGTAGTTGTTCGATGGAGGAAGCAGGCTGGGCATCCGTCCGTCCACGGCGCCGAGGGCCGCGAGGTACGGACGGTATTTCGAGTAGGTGAGATCGTGCTCGGTGATCACGAACGGTTTCGTCGGCGACTTCGGATCGAAGCGGACGAACGCGGGATCGTACAGGGCATTCACGAGGAAATCGGGTGGAACAAACGTTGCTGCTCTGCCCTTGCATTGCTGCACACTTGGTCCTCGCCCTGCAGCCCTTTTTCTTGGCGGTGTAGTGGCAAACCGCCGTCGGGCAAACGCCCGCGGGTGTAACGCGCGTCGCGAGCGGACCACTGACTGTTGTCGTTGGAGGCATCAGGCAGGGCGCTTTGCGCGCCCGGCTTGCAAACCACGCCACACATATAGAGGGAGAATCTCGATGCTCCGTACTTCACTCCTGTTCATGATGGCCTGCGGAATCGCGACTGCTGCGGCTGCGGGCGAGAAGATGATCGCGAAGACCACCTTCCATGTCCGGATCGAAAACGTATCGACGCCGACCACGTTGCACTCCGCGAGCGGCGACACCGCGCCGGCGCCCAATTCGCCCGGGCTCTGGATCGTCCACACCGCGAAGCGGGTCGTGTTCACGGCCGGCAAGCTCGATCGCGGCCTCGGCCTCGAGGCCCAAGCCGAGGACGGGAACCCCGCGCCCCTCGCCGCGTCCGTGAAGAAGGCGAAGAGTGTGATCGCAAGCGGAGCATTCGACACGCCGGTCGGCGACGAGAAGCCAGGACCAGCTCTGCCCGGCAAGGCCTACGAATTCACTTTCCAGGCGAGAGCGGGTGACCGGCTGACGGTCACGACGATGTTCGGTCAATCAAACGACCTCTTCTATGCGCCGGACGACGCAGGCATCGCGCTGTTCGAGAACGGTGCTCCCATCAGCGGCGACATCACCGGCCGGTTCCTTCTGTGGGATGCCGGCACCGAGGTCAACGAGGAGCCCGGGTTCGGCCCCAACCAGGCTCCGTGGCAGGCGGCGCCAAATACCGGCCGCTCCGAACGCGATCCCGTTCGGCGCATCGAGGACGTGAAGGACGGCTTCAGCTATCCGGCCGTCGAGCAGGTCATCCGCGTCACCATCACGCCGCGCGCGAGCGCGATCGTGACGAACTGAGGGAGCCCTCCGATGAGCCATAGAATCGCACAGCTCATTCCAGCAATCGCATCCGTGGCCCTCCTCCTGTTCTCGACCGCGGTCCCTGCACAGGTCGCGGAGAAGAGAACCTTGACGCTCGCAGGCGCCGAGAAAGTGGTGGCGGCAGCGTTGTCGGAGGCGCGGCGCCTCAAGACCACGGGAGCGGTCGCAGTGGTGGACGATGGCGGGAACCTGCTCGCCCTCTCGCGCATCGACGGGACGTTTGCCGCGGCAGGTCGCATCAGCACGGGCAAGGCACGGACCGCGGCGCTCTTCAAGAAGCCCACGCGCGCGTTCGAGGAGATCATCGGCAAAGGCCGCACTGCGATGATCGCTCTCGAGGACTTCACGCCGCTCGAGGGAGGGATCCCACTGACCGTCGACGGGCAGATCGTCGGGGCGGTGGGCGTGAGCGGTGCCGCGAGCGCCCAGCAGGACGAGGAGCTGGCGGTCGTGGCGGCCGCGGCGCTGTCCGTGCCGGTTTCGCCGCGCGGGGAAGCGACGGTGACGATCGTCCCGCACGACAAGGTCGCCGCGGCGTTCCAGCGCGGGTCCCCTCTGCTCGAAGTAGCCGACTACAAGGTGCATGCGAGCCACCGCAGCGGTCCGGGCCAGGTCGAGATCCACACGTACGACACGGACATCATCCACGTGCTGAAGGGTCAGGCGACGCTCGTGACCGGCGGAACCGTCGTCGCAGCGCAGACGGTGCAGCCCGAGGAGATCCGCGGCACGTCCGTGCAGGGAGGCGAGGCTCGGCAAATCACGGCGGGCGATGTCGTGGTCGTGCCGAACGGCGTCCCGCACTGGTTCCGCGACGTCCCCGGACCGCTCGACTACTACGTCGTCAAGGTCCGCGCTCAAAACGGGAGCATGCCGTGACGGCGCGCACTCCGGTCCTGGCGGCGCTCGCCGTCCTGCTGGTCGGCGGGTCCAGAGCGGTCGGAGCGGCCGCTCACGCTCCCGCCGATACTCCCACTGGACGGCCCGATGCGATCGTCGATCTCGCCTCGAAGGAAGGTGCGGCCCTGGTCGGCGCGAGCTGGAGGTACCGCGACGCGACGCTCGTAGACGTCGCGGCGCGGGCGGCAGGTCCTGACCTGAGACCGTCTGGCGCGCCGATCCGTGCCCTCGACGTGTCGCCGTCGGCGACGGACGTGTTCGCGCGCGAGGCCGGATTCGAGCGCATCCCTCCCGACGCGCTCGAGCGGCGCCGTGGCAACGGGAAGGTATCTTTCGGCTGGTACCGCGTGGATGTCACACTGCCGGAGCGCATCGGCAGCGTGCCGGTAACGGGCTCGACGGTCGCTTTCGAGATCGTGGTCGACGACTATGCCGAAGTCTGGGTCGACGGGAAGCTGCCGCTCGTTCTTGGTGAGACGGGCGGGGCCGTGGTGAGAGGTTTCAACGCACCGAACCGCGTCATCGTTGCGCGAGACGCGCGGCCGGGGCAGCAGATCCGGCTTGCGGTCTTCGGCATCAACGGGCCGATCTCCGCCGGTCCCAATAACTTCATCTGGGTCCGCTCGGCGACGCTCGAGGTCCGCCGAGCCCGGCAGGAGCCGCCGGGCGAGGTAGCGCGCGTTCTGCGCGCCGATTCGGCCTTCGATTCGGTGGTCCCGCCGGACGCCCGCATCGAAAAGGTCGCCGACGGCTTCCTGTTCACGGAAGGCCCGGTGTGGCACCCCGATGGCTACCTCTTGTTCAGCGATCCCAACGCGAACACGATCTACCGGTGGTCGCCGGCCGGTCAGGTGTCGATTTATCGTGCGAAGAGCGGCTACAAGGGGATCGACGTGGGCGAGTACGGCCAGCCCGGCTCGAATGGCCTCACGCTCGACCGCGAGGGCCGCCTCACCATCAACGAGCATGGGAACCGGCGCGTGACGCGGCTCGAGAAGAACGGCTCGCTCACGGTCCTTGCGGATCGATATGAGGGCAAGCGCCTGAACAGCCCGAACGACCTCGTCTACCGTTCAGACGGCGCCCTTTACTTCACGGACCCGCCGTTCGGGCTGCCGAAGGCCTTCGACGATGCGCGAAAGGAACTCCCGTTCAGCGGCGTGTTCTGCTTGAAGGACAGCAAGCTGAATCTCGTGTCGACGGATCTCATCGGACCGAACGGGATCGCGTTCTCGCCCGACGAGCGGTTCCTGTACGTCACGAACTGGGACGAGAAGCGCAAGGTGGTGATGCGCTACGAGGTCGGACCGAGGAGCTGCGAGCTGACGAATGGCCGCGTCTTCTTCGACATGACGAAGGCATCCGGCGAAGAGGCCCTCGACGGCATGAAGGTCGATCGGCAAGGTCACCTCTTCGTCTCGGGACCGGGTGGCCTCTGGGTCATCTCCTCCGAGGGGAAGCATCTCGGCACGATCAAGCCGCCCGAGCTTCCCGCGAACATGGCCTTCGGCGATGCTGATGGCCGGACGCTCTACATGACCGCGCGTACGGGCATCTACCGGATGCGCCTTGCGCACGAGGGGATCCGGCCGCCACTGGCGAGCGCGTCGCGGTAGGGTGGTCGGAGGGGAGCCCTCGCGGCAAGGACGCCAGCGCCGCGCAGCAGTACACGCTCACGATCCGCTGACGTCCACCCGGCTGTCCTGCGCCGACTCGTCCCCGGGGTTCCGGGGGCGAGTCGGTTCTCGCTCGATGCCACCTCCACCAGCGCTCGCGTCGGCCCTGCTCAGCGCGCCTCGATGCGCCAAATGAACGCCCATGTTCCGGGCAACAGCCCATCTATCCGAAGTTCGTTCCTTTGATGCATTAGCGATGCGGCGGTGCTGTGACAGAGCGCTTTCTTCTTGCCTCACGGGGTCTTGCCCACTCGATCATCGGGACTGAAAATCCCCGTGTCGGTGGTTCGATTCCGCCCCTGGGCACCAATTCCGAGGAGTTAGCCGTCTCAGGAGTCTCACTGGTAGCAGGCCGTGCACTCTGGTCTGTCCAACCGGTGTCCAAGCCATTTCAGTGGTGAGCCGCGCCGCGAGCAGGTCCGGCGGCGGCCGTGCGTACGTCCGCTGCAGCATCCGCGTATCGGCGTGGCCCATCGTTGGCGCGATGGTGTCGAGGTGGGCGCCCGCGGCCCGCAGCCCGGTGGAGTAGGGTCCGCCGCAGATCGTTCGGCGTGCAGTGGTCGATCCCGGCGCGCCTGGCCGCGTACCGGACGGCACACCGGAACTCGTCGGGCTTCTTCTTGAACAGCATCGGCGCGGTCCCCCGCGCGTGCTCGAGCGCGTACCCCACCAAAGTGCCCTGCCAGTCGGTCACGATCGGTACGTCGCGCTCGCGGCTCCTGCGCTTGGTTCCGCGGAGGCGCACCAGCCTTTCGCCGATGTCCGTCGCGCTGCGCCCGCACCGCGGCGCGCAGCGCGGCGCCCGTGGCGACGCAGAACGCGGCGCGCGCCGCGTCGTCGGGCTCGAGCTCGGCCAGGAGCTTGTCTAGCTCGTCTGGCGGCAGCCAGCGAACGCGCGCAACCGATTGGTCTGCATGGTTAGAAGTTCACTCGCAGCGAGGTGCCGAACGTGCGCGGTTGGTTCGTCAGGTATCCGATGCGGGCCAAGGTTCCGCGTTCGCGGTCGAGTGCCAGGAACGCGCGCTCGTCCGTGAGGTTGTTTCCGTACAGCGAGAAGTCCCATTTTTCCTGCTTGACGCCGATCCGCGCGTTCACGATGTCGTAGGCCGGCAGCTTCGGGTTGTACGTGAAGACGTTCGCGGTGTACGGAGCCCCGGGCGTGTTAGCCCCGAACGCCGGAATGTTGAGCGTCCCCAGGTCCTCGTCACCCACCTGCGTGTAGCGGGAGCCGACGAACTGGTTGACCGCCGTGACATAGACGAGGTACCCCGCCCGGACCTCCCACTGGTAGGTGGCGGCTGCCGCGAACTTGAACTTGGGGACACTCGGCAGCCGCGCCCCGCTTCGGATCCCCGAAACGATGCTCACCGTCCCGTCCGGGGCCGTCGAGGTCAACGTGGACTGCAACTTGGCATCGTCGTAGCTCCCCGAGAACGTGAAATCGAAATTGCGGGTCGGCGCCGCCTCGAATTCGACGTCGACCCCCAGGCTTCGCGCCTTGGGCACGTTGAAGATGACGCGCGAAGAGCAGGAGCCGGCCGTCACGGTCGTCTGGAGGTCGTGGATGTCCATGTAGAAGACGGAGACGTCCACCGAGGCCTTTCCCCCGAAAAACTTCGACTTGGCCCCCAGCTCGTAGTTCCAGACGGTCTCGTCGTTCCAGTTGGTGTGGCCGCCGAAGGTGATGCGGTCCTGCGGCGTGCAGAGGGAAAAGTTGAGGGGGTCGTTGATGCCGCCCAGGCGGAAGCCTCGGGAGACCTGGGCGTTGATCTTCGTGGTGTCTGCGATCTTGTAGCTCAAGATGAACCGCGGGGCCACGCCGTCGGCACTCGTGTTGCCGGGTTGCGACACGACCTCGCCGTTCGGGCCCTCGCCGAAGATGCCGCCAAAGAACTGCTGCTTGTCTTCACTGAAGTGGTAGTAGCGCAGGCCGGCGATGAAGTCCCACTGGTCGCTCAGCGCCACGGTGCCCTCGCCGAAAACGGCGAACTGGTCCAGCTTGTACGACAGCTGGGAGAAGAAGAGGCTGTCCGGCGGCGCGAGCGTGTCGATCGAAGATCGTGAGGGAATGCCGCTGAGTGCCGTGAAGCCCGTGACGGGAAGGTCCTGGCCGTAGTCGCGGTTCAGGTGGGCGTAGAAGCCGCCCAAGACCCATCGGAAGCGGTCCTGGGTGCCCGAGAGCCGGAGCTCCTGGGTGAACGTCGTGGCCGGCTTGCGGTTCGGCACCGCGGGGTCTCCGCCGCCCGTGGCGTCGTAGAGAGGCGCGTTCAACGAGTAGACGGGCTCGGAGAGGCCGATGCTGCCGCCCGTGATACTGGAGGTGAGCGCGCCCGCGTCGCGCACCACGAGGATGTCGCGGCGGTTGTAGGAGGTGATCGAGGTGAGCTCGGCCACGCCGAAGTCGTAGTTGATGTTCAGGTCGGCCAGGTACCACTTGTCGGTGTACGGCTCCCGGATCTGGATGAACTGTTCCCGGTCGCCCAGCGTGACCGCGGGCCGGTTGGTGGTGAACGGGTTGGCCAGGATGTTGTAGGCATCGATGCGGTTCCAGCCGTCCATCTCGATCTTCTGGTAGAGGAAGCGTGGCGTGATGGTCAGCGTGTCCGTGGGCGCGAACTTGAGCGCGACGCGCCCGCCGAAGCGCTTGCCAGTGTTCACGCGCTGCTGTGTGGTCGTGGGGTCCGGCTCGATGGAGCCGTCCGCCTTCGTCGTGATGCCCGGCGAGTCGATGTAGCCCCCCAAGGCGTTGTAGTATGCGGACGCGCGCAGCGCTGCGATCTGTCCCAGGGGGACGTTGAAGCCGAACTTGACCTTTCCCCCCTGGTTGCCGTGCTGGATCGTGCTTCCATCCAGCTCTCCGAACCACTGGGTGGTTCCCAGCTTGGGCTGGTTGGTGATGTAGCGAACCGTGCCGGACTCGGAGCCGGCGCCGAAGAGGGTGCCTTGGGGGCCGCGGAGGACCTCGACGCGGTTGATGTCGAAAAGATCGAGGTCCGGCGTGAACAGGGACATCGAGATCAGTGACTCGTCGAGATAGACGCCGACCTGCTCCTTGACGCCCGGCTGGTCGCGCGCGATCTGTCCCGAGGACACGCCGCGGATCGCCACCTGGCTCTGGCCCGGGCCCAGGTTCTGCACCGAGAAGCCGCCCACGTTCGCCGCCACGTCCTCGATGTCCGTGGCCCCGCGCACGCGGAGCGTCTCTTCGCTCGTCGCTGTCATGGAGAAGGGAACCTTCCTGACCACGTCCTCGCGCTTCATGGCGGTGACCGTGATCTCCTCCGTGAGGTTCGTCACGAGGTTCGTCTCGAGAGTGAAGTCGACGGTGAGCGTGCCGCCTGCGGCCACCGCCTGCCTCTGCTGCAGCGCCGT